>Ga0209063_1000022_pt1 | contig 200478 bp, 164 predicted proteins | sample KloWWTmeKNB19Kit_FD_187177 | JGI IMG/M metagenome (GOLD analysis project Ga0209063, IMG submission 187177) | Active sludge microbial communities from Klosterneuburg, Austria, studying microevolution and ecology of nitrifiers - Klosterneuburg... | ecosystem: Engineered > WWTP > Aerobic digester... | reverse complement strand
GTTTTGAAGCTATTACCGATGCCATTTTAGCTATTATCATAACCTTAATGTTGATAGAAATCAGGATTCCGGAATTATCAATACATCATCTGCCCGATATCCTGTATCAAGTGTTGATTTATGCCATAAGTTTTGTGTCAATTGCTATAGTTTGGCTCAATCATCATCGGTTCATAAACGTTGCCGGTACAGAAAAAATAGACATTAGCTCGGTATGGATAAATTTCGGGATGCTTTTTATGATTTCTTTCTTGCCTCTTGGCACAGAACATTTGAGCGATTCTTTCTTCAAAATTGAAAACCATATATTTTATGGAATGATCGCGGGTTTAATGGTTGTGTTTTATGCCATTTTACAAGACCGCATAACAAAACATAAAAATGAATTTAAGAAAGACAGAAAAATGAGTTGGTTTTCTGCCATGCTATACTTCTTAACCATCCCTTTAAGCTTTGTAAGCGTTTATTTATCAGGAGCAATTTTTCTACTGATACCTGTTATTTATTTTTTACAAACAAAAAAGCAATAACATAATACCAGCACACGTATGATTTTTTTACAACAAATGCAGCTTTGGACAGAAGGAGATGTGCTACAAGGCCGTTGGATGATAGGTATTGCACTTATTGTTTTATTACCGTCCATTCTACTCGTCTTCAAAAACGACAACCCCATTCTACACGGAATGTGGATACCGCTATTTTTGTTGCTACTGATGAATATAGGGTACGGTGGTTATCTTGTGCTGAGTAAGCCAAAATCAATGAAGCAAACTCAAGTTCAATATGAAAAAAATCCAACTCAAACAGTAGAAATTGTCCTCAGAAATATGAAGCAAGCTGACAAAAGTTATAGAATCACTAAACTTTTGTGGGCAACATTTATGGCAATCTCAGTAATGCTTTATTTCGTTTTCACGAAAGACTATTTTAGAGGACTTACATTGGGATTAATGATAATGTTCTTTGGAATGTTGGTAATTGACACATTGTTACATCAAAGAGTGAAACAAGCTATGGAAACCATAAATCATATAAATACCTGAAATAATAACCGCTACAGCCTATAAAAGTATTTGCAAAAGCAGGGATGGATAATGAAACATCAACTTTGTGCTACTAACAGCAGCGGTTCCGGCTGGACATTCATTATTTACCCTTAGTTCTTCACTTCAACCACATATTTTCAAATGGGTCCAGCTCAGTGGATACTGGACCGGACAAACAATGAATTCCCTGTCTTCGCAAATACGCAAACGATTTGTCCATAAACTTGGCAGTGTTTACTAATAGAATGAAATTTGCGAGCATGAATGTCAGGAGTAAAAAATATAGAATCCTTTTAATGTCGCTGGGTATTACCTTTCTGGCAATATTGCTATTTTTGATGATACCGCTTTCTTACCGTATTTCTTTACCGGCTGTGTATTGGGTGCATCAGGCATTGCTTTTTGTTTTGTTGGTTACACTCACTTTTATCAATACCAAATGGCTGGCACCAAAATTTTTATTTCAACGAAGATTTGTATTGTACTATTTCATTCTATTTGTTGCATGCATTTTGATCGTTGTCTTTCTTCAACAAATGGAAGTGTGGCTAAAAATACCTGAAGCTATTAAATCTATTACATCAGAGAATGGAAGTGATACCAAACATAGTAGGCAAGGTCATTCCGTTTCATTTTATATATTCTTGGTAGAAGTGTTGGTTTTAGGGGTTAATATTTCTGCCATCATTATCAAAAAATGGGAAGAAGAAAAGGAAAAACGACTGGAAGTAGAAAAGGACAAGGTAGAAATAGAACTATCCTTTTTGAAATCCCAGATCAATCCTCATTTCTTTTTTAATAGTCTAAACACCATCAACGCGCTCACTTATTCAGATGTTAACTTGTCCAGAGTTGCCTTGAAGAAATTAGGCATAATTATGCGTTATGTGCTATACAATACTTCTAACAAAGATGCTACAATAGAAGCTGAAATAGAGTTTATAGAAAATTATTTGGAGCTGATGCGCATGCGATCTTCCCGGCGAGTGTCTATTACATTTACTGCTAATGTGGTTCAACGATCAAGAATAATTGCGCCTATGCTATTTCTACCTTTTATTGAAAATTGTTTCAAACACGGAGTTAGTGGTCAGGTAGAAAGCCCTATCGAAATATGGATTGCTGAGGAAAAAGGAAATATTGTTTTTTTTGCAAAAAATAAAATATTTGGAACAGCGGCTTATGCAGAAACAGAACATAGCCATGGAATAGGTATAGAAAACACCAAGCGGAGATTAGAATTATTGTATCCAAATAAATATACATTGAGCATTACAAAAGAAGAAAACTTTGAGGTGCTTCTTAAAATAAATTTGAATGAAAATTAAATGTATAACCGTAGATGATGAGCCATTAGCATTGAATATGATTAATTCTTTTGTGCAACAAACACCATTTCTGGAACTCGAGAATACTTTTGATAATTCAATTGATGCGTTGGGCTATATTCAGTCTCATGCTGTTCAGTTAATATTTCTGGATATTCAAATGGCTGATTTTACAGGAATGGAATTGGCACGTGTTATTTCAAGTAGTATTAAGGAAAAACCTTTTATTATTTTCACTACAGCCTATAGCGAGTTTGCACTTGAAGGTTACCGTGTGGATGCGGTTGATTACATCTTAAAGCCATTCGACTATGAAGACTTTATCAAAGCGGTTACCAGGGTTAGAAGCCGGTTTAACCAACATATTGAAACTGTAGCCACCAAAGTACCTGAACCTGCTCAGGAATATATTTTTATTAAGGTAGATTCCCAGATCGTTAGGGTAGAAATAAAAGACATTCTTTACATAGAGGGTTTTAAAAATTATATCAGGATTTTTCTGACAGGCTCTCCTCAGCCACTGCTCTCACTGATGAGCTTAAAAAAATTGGAAGAAAAACTTAACAAAACCGATTTCTTCAGAATACATCGTTCTTTTATTGTTTCCTTTGCCAAAGTGGATGCACTACTAAAAGGGTGTGTTCGCATTGGCGACAAACTAATTCCCGTTGGAGCCACATCAAAGGATGAATATGATCGGTTTGTGGATAAGTGGGTAAAGTGAAAAATATGCTTCGACCTAGATTGTGCGTGATTTAGTAGGGTGTTGTGCATGAAATATGGCAAATAACTTTTAGATTGGACTTGAATAAAAGCACTAAGAAAATAATTTATTCAAAGTCATGATTTTTTGCTCCACCTTTTTATTCCGAAAAAGGTGAAAAACGTTCTCAGCATTATACATGCGGTTTAAGATAGTTATGCTAAAACTCTATTTTCAAAACTTGAACCAAATCATCTTTTGGTATGGAAGAATACTAAAATAGTATATTTATTTTCTCTTACTAATATGCCAAAGGAATATATTCTAACGATAGACCTGGGAACCTCCGGACCCAAGGTTTCTCTTTTCGACTTTAATGCCAAAACGGTGGATTATAACTTTCAGCCAGTAGAAACTATCTATCCGCCAGGTGGTGGAGTGGAACAGCATCCGGCCGAATGGATTTCAGCTATTGAAACAGCTTACAACCATATCCTTCAAAGTTCCGGGATACACCCACATTTCATCCGTGCCATCAATGTGTCTTCCCAGTGGTCGGGCACAGTAGCTGTAGATGAGTCGGGCAAGGTGTTGCATAATGCCCTCATTTGGATGGACGACCGGGGTGCCCCTTATATTCGAAAAAAAATGTCTGGCCCTCCAAAAATTCAGGGATACAATATTTTCAAATTGATAAAATGGTTACGGCTTACAGCAGGTATGCCCTCACTTTCTGGCAAAGATTGCACAGCACATATCCTTTACATACAAGACCAATTGCCGCAGGTTTATGCCAACACCAAATACTTCCTGGAACCAAAGGACTATATTAATTATTTCCTAACAGGTAAATTCGCTGCCAGTTATGATGGGGTAGCATTGCATTGGATTACCGACAATCGAAACATCAACCAGATCAGCTACCACCAAGGTCTGGCCAATTCACTGGGCATTGATCTAAAAAAATTACCGGAACTGGTACCCACCAATTCCATTCTTGGAAAAGTAAGTAAATCGCTGGTGGATGCCTGGAAACTACACCCCGATACGATAGTGGTTTCGGGTGCACCGGACACCAACACGGCTGCCGTAGGCTCTGGTGCGGTCAATGACTATGAAGGGCATATTTATTATGGCACTTCTACCTGGATACTTACACATCTACCCAAAATACTGACTGACATACACAATAATATGGCCACCATCCCTTCTTCCATTCCGGGCAGATACCTGCTGGTGAACGAACAGGAATGCGCCGGATCTTTATTAAACTTTCTAAAGAACAATTTATTTTTTGATAAAGACATTATGGATGAAACCCTGGCCCCTACTGATTTTTATCGCCGCCTGGATCAACTGATAGATGGCAAAGATCCTGGAGCCAATGGGTTGCTTTTCCTGCCTTGGTTCAATGGTGAACGCGCTCCTATGGACGATCATAAAGCGCGTGGTGCTTACTACAACCTATCGCTCAGACATAAAAGAGCCGATTTTGTGCAAGCTACTTTTGAAGGAGTGGCACTCAATAGCAAATGGCTGTTACAGGCAGTAGAGAAAAACTGTGGTAAACCTTTTGAGCAGATTCACTTCATAGGTGGTGGTGCAAACTCCCGCCAATGGTGCCAAATTCTGGCCGATGTTTTTGACCGGCCCATAGCTCAAATAGAGGAACCTGTAGCAGCAAACTCCCGTGGGGCGGCACTTTTAGCACTCATGGCTATTGGAGCTATTCAGCAAAATGAAATAAAAAAAATGGTTGGCATAAAGGAAATATTTTCCCCAATAAAAAAACATACAGAGCTATACCAGCAAAAATTTGAAATCTTTAAGTCTGTGTACAAAAAGAATAAATCCATATTTAAGCAATTAAACTAAACATACTCTAAACATGAGCGCAATTGACTTCGTCACAAAAAATTTATCTTGGTTGCCCAAACCCATCGCCCGTTTTTTTGAAAAAAAAATGAAGACAGTGCCATCAGTGCAAAAGATGATTAACAAGGAAAATGAAAAAATAACTTCCACCCTTGAGAAGTCGTTAAAGCCCTATGGCAACAGGTTTGAAAAAAATTATGCCCTGCCAAAAGAAGGATTTGAAAAAGAGAAAGTGCTTGACATTTTGCAGCAAATGGCAGGTGAAGAAAGTACCCGGTGGCAGGATGGTTTTGTGTCGGGTGGCATTTATCATGGAGCTAAGGAGCATATTGATTTTTTGAACAAAGTATATGCAATCAATTCGCAAAGCAATCCCATTCATGCTGATATTTTTCCAAGCAATTCAAAGTTCGAATCGGAGATAGTAGCAATGGTTGCCTCCATGATGGGACAGGGCAAAACCCCTGATGGCAGTAGCATTGTGGGCAGTGTAAGTAGCGGTGGTACAGAAAGTATTTTATTGGCCATGAAAACCTATCGCGACCAGGCCAGGGAAGAAAAAGGCATTTTACAACCAGAGATGATTGTGCCCATTTCGGCACATGTGGCCTTTGACAAAGCCTCACACTATTTTGGAATTAAGATGGTGAAAATTCCGGTGAAGGATGATTATACAGTAAATGTAGAGGAAGTGAAGAAAGCCATTAATAAAAATACCATTGTGATAGTTGGTTCTGCTCCTTGTTTTCCACATGGTGTTTTTGATGATATTCCGGCACTTTCTGAAATAGCGTATCAGCATGGTATTGGATTTCATACAGATTCCTGTCTAGGAGGATTTGTTGTTCCCTTTGCCGAAAAGCTAGGATACAATGTTCCTGTGATAGATTTCAGGTTGAAAGGTGTTACATCCATGTCGGTGGACACACATAAATATGGTTATGCTGCCAAAGGCACTTCGGTGGTTTTATACAGAAATGAAACCTTGCGGCACTATCAATATTTTACTGCTACCGAATGGCCGGGTGGTTTGTATTTTTCACCCACATTAGCCGGTAGCCGAACTGGAGGACTGAGTGCTGCCTGCTGGGCAGCCCTGCTCACCATTGGTGAAGAAGGTTACCTACGAGCAACCAAAGCGATCATCGAAACAGCCACAAAAGTGAAACAGGCCATTGAAAATGAAATCCCAGATTTGCAAATTTTGGGCAACCCTCTTTGGATACTGGCCATCAAAAGCAATACACTGAATATTTACGAAGTACTGGATCAGTTATCGCACAAAGGCTGGAGTCTGAACGGACTGCACAAACCGTCTTGCTTTCATATCGCCTTTACCCTAAGACAAACCGTTCCCGGAGTAGCCGAAAGACTGATACTGGATTTGAAAGATGCGGTAGCATTTGTAAAAGCCAATCCCGGCAGGGAAGATGGAATGGCGCCGGTTTATGGTATGGCCGCCACCCTACCTTTCAGGGGAATGATTAGTGATATATTGAAGAAATATATGGATATCATTTATAAGGTGTAGAGTGAAATGATTTTTATGGAATTCAATTTGGAGTACTGTTTCTGCAATGGCTAAATTTCTATGTCTCAAAATTGAGAAATACCCCCTATTGCTTATAAACCATTCCTGCTTTCATTACAAAAACCACTTTCCCAAAAACCTTTGAATCGGTAAGTGGGTCGCCATCAACGGCTACTACATCGGCAATCTTGCCCATTTCTATACTTCCCAATTTATCCTTTTGTCCCAATAAGTCAGCCGCATCAATGGTTGCAGCTTTTATGGCCTCCATGGGTTTCATGCCCGCTTCTATCATAAAACCAAACTCCAGCCAGTTCATTCCATGTCTGAACACACCAGCATCTGTACCAAATGCAATCTTCACTCCCTGCTTATAGGCCTTGGCAAATGTTTTCTGAATTTGTGGCCCGGTGGACAAAGCCTTTTGGGTTACCACATCTGTATAATATCCCGGAATTTTTGCACTATCGGCAGTGGATTTACCAGCACTAATTGTAGGTACCAGCCAGGTGCCATATTGCTTCATCAGTTGCATTCCTTCCTCATCCATAAAAGTGCCATGTTCTATCGAACTCACTCCGGCACGAATGGCTCTTTTGATACCTTCGGCGCCATGGGCATGTGCCGCCACCCTAAAACCATAATCCTTTGCAGCATCCACAATGGCCTTAGCTTCTGCATCAGTAAACTGCGCATTAGCACCGTCCTTTGCCTGACTTAATACCCCTCCGGTTGCTGTAATTTTGATGAGATCCGATCCATCTTTGTACCGTTGCCTAACCGCATGAAAAGCATCTTCCACCCCGTTTACCACACCTTCTTTAGGTCCGGGATCGCCCATCAAATCTTTTCTGTACCCATTGGTGGGATCGGCATGACCTCCAGTGGTAGCAATAGATTTCCCGGCAGTAAAAATTCTGGGACCAATCACATTTCCTTTGTTAATGGCATTGCGCAGGGAAACATTAACCCCTGATCCTCCTAAGTCTCTAACCGTTGTAAAACCTGCCATTATAGTAACATGTGCATACTTAATTGACTCAAAGGCGACATCAGACGGATTCATAGAAAACCTATCGGCTACGTTTCCTTTTTTTGTTTCTCCCTCCAGATGAACGTGCATGTCAATCCATCCGGGGGTTACCGTTTTTGTTTTCAGATCAATGGCTCTATCTGAACTGCCCGGTTGCGTATATCCATTTTGAACTGCTGCGATTTTATCCTTTTCCACCACAATGGTCATTTCTTTTTTGGGTTGATTTGAAATTCCATCAATCAGCACTCCGCACCAGATATAAGTTCTTTGTGCAGATGAAATAAGGCAGAAAGACAAACAACATAATAGCGAAAGCAATCTTGGCATAAAAAAAGTTTTACCTTAAAAATATGCATTTTATTTCTCCCTTCTGAATAATACAACAAAGCTTATTTCTAGATAGTGATTTATCTGACTGTACCTAAACATAAAAAGTCCAAACAGATATGGCAAGTTTCAATTGAACAGGCTATAGATTTCAAATTCAATATTCCTCTTTTTGTCCATTTGTTTTTAGGGCTTGGGCTAACGAATATTTTATCTTATTGTATTGCTCAATAATAAATCATTCTATAGTCTTAACGAAGCCAAACTAGCTAAATAAATACATCAATTCATCTTCTGTCATATTCTTGACAAACCCCTCTTCAGCACCAACCAAATCATCCGACAATTGTTTTTTCTTATGCTGCAATGAAATGATTTTTTCTTCAATCGACCCTTTGCAGATCATACGGTAAGCAAATACATTCGATCGCTGACCAATGCGATGCGTGCGATCTATAGCTTGCTGTTCCACCGCCTGGTTCCACCAGGGATCCACCAGATACACATACTGGGCATTCGTCAGGTTCAATCCTGCATTACCCGATTTCAAACTAATCAAAAACACGGTAGTCTCGTCTTCTTCCTGCTGAAAAGCGGCTACCATATCCCTGCGGTCTTCTATGGCAGTACTCCCGTCAAAATGATAAAAGGCAATGGCTTCCTGAGCACATCTTTCCGCAATCAAATCCAACATACCTGTGAACTGTGAAAAGACCAATGCTTTATTGCCAGAAGCTTTCAACTCTGTCAACTCCTCCATCAATCGTTCCATTTTGATAGAAGAGGAACAAGGAGTGTAATCTCCCTCATTAGGAATCAACTGCGGCGCATCGCATATCTGGCGAAGCTTTAATATCCCTTGTAAGATATTAAGTTTACTTCTCTGAAAACCTTCATTCTTTATACCCAAAAAGATACTACTTCTGATATCGGCCTTCACTTCATCATAAAATTCTTGCTGCTCCTCCGACATCTCGCACCAGAGCACCATCTCTGTTTTTTCGGGTAGATCGGTGGCCACCTGTTTTTTAGTACGCCTCAAAATAAATGGATTGGTTAGTTGCCGTAGCATAAATATTTTGTCTTCATCGCCATATCGGTCAATGGGATTGGCATACTCTTTCATAAAAAATTCTCTCGACCCCATCAATCCTGGCAATAAAAAATGCAATTGGGCATAGAGGTCAAAAGTGTTGTTCATAATTGGTGTCCCACTAAGGGCGATCTTATTAAAAGCATCTAACTCATATACAGCTTTAGTGATTTGGGCAGATGGGTTTTTGATATGCTGACTTTCGTCTATCACCGCTACCTGCCAGGCAAATGATTTGAAAAAGTCAATTTCACTACGTAAAGAATGGTATCCAATAATCAATACCTGGCAGTCGCTTTTTGAAAATGCTTCCTGATTTTGTCCTTGTTGGGGGCGGTACACAAATGTTTTCAACGAGGGGGCAAACTTTTGAATTTCCTGCTCCCAGTTGTAGATTAGAGAGGCAGGACAGACAACCACACTTTTCCTTTCGGGAGAAGCAATGTGCTGATAGGCGATGAAACAAATGGTCTGGAGTGTTTTTCCCAATCCCATATCATCGGCCAGGCAGGCTCCAGCATTGATTCTTGACAGCAACACCATCCATTCAAAACCTTTATGCTGATAAGGTCGCAGCGTGGTTTGTACCATTTCCGGAACAGGAATGTTCAGATTGTCCTGCTGCCAGTCTATCCATTGATCCCGCCAGTCCTTAGAAATAGTGGCAAAGGCTCCATCCAAATGTGGATGCTCTATGGCTTGCCCTAGCATCAACCAGGATGGCATCGTCATCCGGTTTTTGTACACCACTGCATGTTTAAAAAACAGCATGTACTTTGTCATCCATTCATCCGAAAAAAAGGCAATGCTATCATCTTTCAACAACACATTTCGTTGCCCGTTCATCAGCATTTTTTGAATCGAAAGTGGAGGCACTTCTTCATCACCAAATCGCACGAACACCTCTAGTTCCAATTTTGAACCCGTTTGGTTTCTAATTTCAATGCTTGTATCCGCTTCAAAAGGAGAATACCGAAAATGTTGCAACATATCCAGCCCCACAATACCCACATTGTTATCGAGCATATTGCGAAAGGTTTTTAAAAACCACTGTTTTTTTCGGGCACTGATAAATGACAAATAGTAATACCCTCTTGATGCCTGATCAGGAAAATCGGGATGCAGATTTTGAATGTACTGAATGAATGCCTCTTCGGCTTGTTGGTCTCTATGAATAATATACTGAACGCCCTTTTGTGTTTTCTTTTCTGTTTCTTTCCAGTTGCCGTCCACCAAAAACCCATCATATTGCCAGCGTGGTGTCAGCATCAGAAAACTACCGCTCAACTCAGTAAACAACACACTGCTTTCCGGCAACTGTTTTATTTCGTTTATCTGAAAATGATTATTTCGATTCACCTGATAATGCGCTTCCAGCTTCGTTAACACCTTTTCTGAAAAACTCTCTGGCTTGTCGCCATAATGTGTTGGAGGATTTGCTTGAAGCCAGTCAAGGGTTTTGCTGTCCTTAAGAGAAAGGCAATACCATTGGTTCTTTTGTCGAAGCATAAAACCGAATCGTTCGATATGCTTTAGACTCATCTCTTTCTCATCCAAAATATAATGAACCTGAATATCCAATTTCCCCTTCACCTTCACTACGTCAAAAACAAGCTGTGGAGATTCTTGTTGCCAACGGCATCGTTCAGTGAGCGGGTTGCCCGTTTCGGGGTTGAGTGTTTTATGATAAAAATGAACAGAGGTATTACTTTGCAATACCCTTTGTAGTATTCCATGACGATGTTTTTCCAGTGCATTGTCAAAAATAGTTTGAGCCTGAGGGTTATTTCCCATTTTCTGTTTCTGACTAAACAAAGCCGCTTCAAATCCACTGTGAGCCTCTATACTCAAAGACGAAAGCAGGTTTGCGGTACTCATCGACCACAGATTTTTCAACTTATCAATAGTGCTTTTACTCAGTCTATCTTGTCGGTAGGAAGGCACTTTATCTTTCTTTGAAATGGTTAACAAAGAGAAGAATGGCTTTAGCTGGTAGAGATTATCTGGTTCCCAGAGGATTCCGGTTTTCACTTCAATCGACATCCGGCAAATATAGAAATTGAAGAGATTTAAACGAATTTACCTTTAAGCAAAAACCAAGAAGGTTGATAACTTCTTTGGAATGGTAAATAAAAATGGCGCTGATCAGACTCCTATCTCTACATTTTGAAACACTATCTTTGCGGCTATGTCTGTACAACCACACGACCATATTATACCATTTCAGGAATCGGAAAAAGCAAAGAAGGAGCAGGTAGCTGAAATGTTCGATTCCATTGCAGGGAAATATGATTTTATGAATCGTTTTCTATCCGCCAGGACAGATGTAAGTTGGCGCAAAAAAGCGATCAATTCATTAAGGAAATACCAACCTCAATACATTCTGGATATTGCTACTGGTACCGGAGACATGGCTATACGGGCTTGTAAAATGTTGGATCCCACGCAAATAACCGGTGTGGATATTTCTACTCAAATGCTGCATGAGGGAAGAAAAAAGATTGAGAAACTAGGGTTGGGTGCCAAAATCAATTTGCAAAAAGGTGACTCTGAAAATCTACAGTTTGATGCGAACCATTTTGATGTGGTGATGGCAGCTTTTGGTGTCAGAAATTTTGAGAACCTGGAAAAAGGTTTATCAGAAATGCTACGTGTGCTGAAACCCGGAGGACAATTATGTATTATAGAATTTTCGCGTCCCAAACCAGGCATCATAAAATGGTTCTATCAAATCTATATGAGCATTATTGCTCCGCAGATAGCCAGTGTATTCAGGCAGAACAAAGAAGCTTACAAGTATCTGAATAAATCGGCAAATGCATTTCCGGAAAGAAAAGAGTTTGTGTCCATATTAAATAAAGTTGGCTATAAAAATAGCACCTACAAGGCTCTAACTTTTGGAATGTGTTGTATTTATTCTGCTTCGAAATAGTGTTTACAAAAAAAGAGAGCAACCAGTCATTGTAACCTAGTTGCTCTCTTTTATTATTGTTTATTTTTCTAAGTGATCCAGTTATCTGGCATCTGCCATATCAGGAATCGCATTTACCTGATAAGCCCCTGAGTCCAATTTTTCTTTCACTGCTGTAAAGGCTTCTAGTGTTTTTTCAATATCGTCTTCGGTGTGTGCGGCGGTTGGTATCAGTCTGTAAATGATATGCCCTTTGGGTATTACAGGATACACTACGATGGAACAGAAAATTTTATAATTCTCGCGCAGATCCATCACCATTGCGGCGGCTTCTTCCACACCGCCTTTCATATAAATAGGCGTAACCACCGAGTCTGTATTGCCAATATCAAAACCACGTTCTTTCAGTCCGTTTTGAAGTTTCAAGGCATTTTCCCAAAGTTTTTCTTTTAACTCTGGCTTGGTTTTTAGCAATTCCAGTCTCTTCAGATTTCCAATCACCAACGGCATTGGCAAACTTTTTGCAAAAATCTGGCTTCGGATATTATATCGAATATAATCAATGATTTGTCTGTCGCCTGCTACAAAAGCCCCAATTGAGGCCATAGATTTGGCGAAGGTGGAGAAATATAAATCAATCTTATCCTGAATCCCCTGCTCTTCTCCTGCGCCTGCACCGGTTTTTCCAAGTGTACCAAATCCATGAGCATCATCTACCAGCAGTCGGAAATCATACTTTCCTTTTAAGTCAATTATTTCTTTGAGTTTACCCTGATCTCCTGCCATTCCAAAAACCCCTTCAGAAATCACCAGGATACCACCCGATTTTTGTTTTTCGATGAGTGCAGTAGCTCTTTCCATTTGTTTTTCAAAATCTTCGATATTGTTGTGCTTGAAAACAAACCGATGTCCGGGATGCAATCTTAGGCCATCAATAATGCAGGCATGACTTTCTGCATCATACACAATCACATCATGACGACTGCACAGCACATCGATGATGCTCACCATGCCCTGATAACCAAAGTTGAGTAGGATAGCATCTTCTTTACTTACAAACTCGGCTAGTTCTGTTTCCAGCTTTTCATGATAATTGGTATTGCCACTCATCATCCTTGCGCCCATGGGTGAAGCCAGTCCAAACGACAAAGCCGCATCTGCATCAGCCTTTCTTATTTCAGGATGATTGGCTAATCCCAGATAATTATTTAAACTCCACACAATCACTTCTTTACCTCGAAAATTCATGTGGCTACCAATTTCTCCTTCCAACTTTGGAAAGGCAAAATAACCATGTGCTCTTTCGCGGTGCTGACCCAGTGGCCCATAGTTCTTAATTAACCGCTCAAAAATATCTGCCATAATATTGCTTTGTTTTACATTTAAAAATTCGGTTGCAAAGATAAGCAGGAGGCACTAAAGATGAAAGTCTTGAAGTTTTTACCCTTTTTGTCTTGCATTATAATAAAAAAAATCATCGCCCATTGATAGCAAAAATGGCAAACCTGATTACCTGTTTGCCATTTTATTTTCTATTTTAGATTAAGGTGCTAATTGCCTTCCTTGGGTTTTTCTTTGTCCTTCGCCTTTTCCTTCTTGCCAAAAAGTTTATTAAAAATTCCCTTTTTTTTGGGAGCCTCTTCCACAGGAGCCACAGTTTTCTCCTTGCTTATGGCTTTGGCTGCTGTGTCCTTTTTCAATTTTTTATTCGGATCATCTGGCAATGGAGCTGATTCCGGACCAATATACTCGTCATTGTTTTGCATATATTCCTCTTCGGTTCCCACGCCTACATCTTCACCGGCAGCGGTGGGAGCAGATCCTGCTTCATCTGCTACGAACAGAGATGGATCGGCACTTACGATATCGTTACTCAATGTGGGAGGCTCTACAAACTTCTCATCTTTATTGATACCTAAGCTCTTGTTTTCATACACTTTCTTAAAGAAGTATTCCCAAATGGGTCGGGCTGCGTCGTTTCCAAAACCGCCGGCTCCTTCATTTCTAATGAACCGATCATCGCTACCTGTCCACACACCTGCCAGTAGTTGTGGCACAAAACCCATGAACCAGGCATCACTATTGTCATTGGTTGTTCCGGTTTTGCCGGCCATTTCTGCTGCACCTAGTCTGGCCCTTAGCCCCTTGGCCGTACCTTTGTCCACCGCACCCTGCATCATTCTGGACATGATGTAGGCGGTGGCTTCGCTGATGGCTTCCTTTCGGTTTACACTATAGTCAAACCTTTTGATCACATTCCCGTTGCGATCTTCTATGCGACTGATGAAATAAGGTTTTGTGGAAAAGCCTCGACCACCAAAGATGGTGTAGGCCCACATCATTTCAAATAGAGAGAGATCGCATGAACCCAACGCTATGGAAGGAAATGGGCTTACCTTGGTTGGCACACCCACTCTTTTCAGAAAGTCGGTGAAACGAACTGGCGTTACTTGTTTCATGATATAGGCTGTAGCACAGTTCTTTGACCAGGCCAGTGCATTGGCCATTGTCATGGAGCCTCCGCCACATTGTCCGCCCGCAGGCACTAAGCCATATCCGGGAAAATACTGCGCAGTATTTTGCACTGGCGTCTCAGGCGTAAAATTCAGTTCCTCTACAGCTTCTCCATAAAGCAATGGCTTGATGGTGGAGCCCACCTGACGTTTTGTACCTATATTGGCATGATCGTATTTAAATGTTTTGAAATCGATACCACCTACCCAGGCTTTCACTTCTCCCGTAACGGGATCCATTGCCATAAAACCAACCTGAGTAAAAAGGCGATGATATTTGATTGAATCATAGGGGCTCATCACTGTATCTTTTGACCTGTCTGCATTCCAGGCAAAAACACGCATGGATACTTTCTCCTTAAAGTTGGCCTTTATTTCCTTGTCGCTCAATCCATCTTCGGCCAGTGTTTTCCAACGTTCACTGGCTTTCATCGCATTCTCCAACACGTTTTCATGTGTTTTCCATACAGCCCCACTTTTGATAAAGCCTTGCCGTATCACATTCTTGTACAATTTCGGAGCCTGTTGTGTTACTGCTTCCTCTGCATAAATCTGCATTTCCGGATTGATGGTGGTATAAATTTTTAACCCATCATTATAGATATTATATAAAGAACCATCGGGTTTGGTTAGGTTTTGATCTTTGATTATTTTCTTTAACTCATCCCGTAATGTCTCCCTGAAATAGGGAGCATAGCCCACGTCTTCACTTGGCTTTTTATAATTCAGCTTAATAGGTTGTGCTTGTAATTTATTTGCTTCTGCAGCAGAGATATTACCGTTTTCGGCCATTCTACCCAGCACTATATTTCTTCTGTCCATAGATGCTTTGGGATTTCGACGCGGATTGTAAATACCTGGACCATTGATACTTCCTACCAGTAAGGCTGCTTCTCCTACATTCAACTGCCCAGGTTCTTTTTGAAAAAATGTTTTGGATGCGTTTCTGATACCAAACACGTTATCCGGATAGGAGACAGCATTTAAGTAAAGTGCCAGTATTTCCTCCTTGGTAAAATTTCTTTCAAGCTTTACGGCAATAATCCATTCTCTCAGCTTTTGCATCACTCTTAAAAACGGATTAGTAGCTCGCTCTCCAAACAGTGCTAGTGCCAACTGTTGTGTGATGGTGCTGCCTCCGCCTTTTGAGCCTCCAGAAGATACGGCACGCATGGTTCCAATAATATCAATACCTGAATGTTCATAATACCTTTTATCTTCCGTTGCCACCAATGCATTGATGACATTGGGAGAAATATCCTTGTAGCGCACAACACTTCTGTTTCCGCTGGGCAGATAATACTTTCCCATCAGCGTACCATCATCTGCATAAACCTCCGAAGCCTGCGCAATGGTAGGATTCTCTAATTCTTCGATGGATGGCATGGTTCCAAAAATTCCATAATTGGCCATTAACAAAATTGCAAGGAAAGAAGCTACCCCTATAAAAAATAAACGCCAGAATATTTTTACCGATTTCTTCATTCAGTATGATTTTATGTTGTCTTAATTTTCAAATAATTTTCTATCACCCAATTCAATTTGAAAGATGTGTAAAGTTCAGACAATTCTACCCTTTTTCAATCTTTACAATTCCAAAATATTTCAAAATTTTGGCGGTGTAAGATAGCTCTAAAACAGATATCTAAATTGTTTCATTTAGCTTTATACCAAACGACTAAATTGGAACAAAACAAACATTCACCCTGGCTTCGTTATGCCGGACTGGCAGGACAATTACTTACCCTCCTTGGTCTGTCTGTTTATGCAGGAATTAGATTAGATGAAAAGTTTCAATGTTCTCCCATATTTATCATAATCTTACCTTTGGGCGTTTTAACTACCACTTTTTTTAAACTGATTAAAGAAACGAACAAAAAGAACCCACATGACAGAAACAAAAAATAAAGGATTAAATCCGGTGAAGCTAATGTTGTTAGTATTTGTTTTGCTTACTGCCTTCTTTTTGATATTTAAAGCCTATATAATCGGAGCAGGCATGGAGCCAAATATATTACTGATTGGCAACCTGATTCTGTTTCTGATAGGGCTTTACACTGTCAACAGCAGTATGAAGGCCATAGACAATCCAAATCCGCATGTTTTTGTAAGAGTGTTTTATGCCGGATTCATTATTCGACTTTTTGTCTGCGCACTGGCTGCTTTTGTTTACATCTATCTGAATGATGGGAAGGTAAATAAGTTCTCCCTTTTTGCCTGTCTGGGCATTTATATTCTATATTCGGTGATAGAAGTATCTACCCTTAAAAAAGCTTTAAGAGAAAATAAAAATGGCTAAGAAAGAAGTGCCTATGCTACAGTTGGCACAATACCTTCCTGAAAATACTTTTGAACCAGTTCTCGCCTACTTAAATCATTTTAAGGTACATCTGACCATTTCCAAAAGCAGAAAATCTGTGTTGGGAGATTACCGCCATAGTATAGACACCAAACATCATCGAATCAGCGTAAATGGCAATCTCAATAAATATGCTTTTTTAATCACTCTTCTTCATGAACTGGCTCACCTGATTACTTTCGACCTGCATGGAAATAAGGTTTCTCCTCATGGCAAAGAGTGGAAATCTAATTACGGAGCCGTTCTGGCACAGTTCACCAATCGGAATATTTTTCCTGTAGATATTGAAAAAGAATTGTTGCAAACCTTAAAAAACCCTGGAGCTTCTACCTGTTCCGAGGAAAGTCTGCAGCGAATACTATATCGGTATGATCCTAAGATAGCTGGAGCCCAGCTGGTGGAGCAATTACCTGTTGGTGCTATGTTTAAGATTAAGGATGGCAGGGTTTTCAAAAAAGGAAATAAGCGTACTAAACGATTTGAATGTAAGGAAATCGATAGCGGAAAAACCTATTTGTTTAGTGGCGTATATGAAGTATTTTTATTAGTCTAATTTCATTCATGAAAACTGAAAATTATCATCTCTTCAATAATATGATACTTCCAAAAAATAGTCCATTCATGTTTATAAAATATTTGGTGCTGGTGCTGTCAGGCCTAATGTTTTCTTTATTTTCAAAGGCACAGGATAATATATTTGGTTACTATGAGATTTTGGTATCCAGCCAAATCCCGGTACCGAATACCCCCGAGGCTTTGCAGCAAATACATTTTTCTCCATCGAGTAACACGGGCAGTTTTGGTTCCGGATCTGCAGTCGCAGGAAGCACAATCAATTATATTGGTCTGAACAAGAATCATTATCTCTTCAGCATTGAGCCCGTGAGTACGGACAAGTTTCATGTAAACTCCTTCAATACCCAAAATATTTTTTTGGCAAAACGAGTTTTTACAGATGTAAACTGGAACGGGAATCTGGGAACTGATGCCAGAATCAAAGGAATGGCTATTGATAATAATCAGACGGCATGGGTAACGGCTTTCTCGGTGGTAGATGGTAAGAACTACCTCACTACTTTCAAAACCAATGCCACCGGCACTGGTTCTGATTTTCTTTCAAAACCATTTATATTCAAAACCGATCTGCTTTCCTTTGAAGTAAAAGATCTGGCTTTTGATTTATTTGGAAATATGTATGCCCTGGTTCTGGATGCTATTTCCGGATTTCAGTACATCTATCATGCCCATACTAAGAGTTTGGAAAACAAACTACCGGGAGAAATCATCCCCCTTACCCTACTTTGGCAAATAACCGAAGCGGCCAACAACCCAATAAGATTTGACCCGAAGTATTATAATAACAGTTTTCCGGATTTCAAAAGCTCTATTGCCGAAGGACTGGCATTTGACAGTGAAGGACACTTACTGATAAGTGTAGACAAGATGACATTCACCAATTTTCAAAATGGTTATAGAGCTAAGGTTACCAATATGCTTTATGCTTACAGGCCAGATGATGGCGACAACCTGGCAAGAGTGAAATTATATGATTCGCCGGAAAACAATACAATGATCAGTTATTGCGATGACCTTGCCAGCAATTATTTTCCTGCCTTTATTCCCACCAATTTTGGAGAAGCAAAAGCTACCCTTCAGAACAATAAACTTAAAGTAACCTGGGCCACAGAAACAGAAAGAAACAATACCAAATTTGATGTGTCCATCTCGGCCAATGGCACCACTTTCACAAATATCGGCAGCCTCAACTCCTCAGCTAACGATGGAAACTCCAATCAGTCACTAAAATATTCCTTCGATTTTGACATTTCTGATTCGCCGGCACTGGCATTTTTTTCATTGTGGGGGCTATTGTTTTGGGCATCTCTTAGCCAGGGGCAAAGAAAAAGCAGGCTGATTACCTGCTTTAGTCTTGTATTCATTTTTTTTATTTCCTGCTCTAAGAAAAACAATGGTGGTGGTGAAACCAATATTTATACAGGAAAAGTTTTTGTAAAAATTACCGCAATTGATAAAAAATCAAAAACTACCGATTCCAAAGTAATTCTGGCAGTGAGGTAGTTGACTATTACACGGGTAGAAAACTTTCATTGATATATTTCACCACTGCTGTTAAATCATTGGTATGCTCATACACCCTTAATTGCCGGTCGGCACCAGTGCCCTGTTCTAGAATTTTGTGTATATATTCCACTCTATGACGGCTACCCAAATGGTCTAAAACGGGATCAATAAAGTCCAGCAATTCATAAATCAATGCTCTGGTATTCACTTCCTCTTCTTTCCCAAAATCAATCAAATGCCCGTCTAGTCCATATCGGCTGGCTCTCCATTTATTTTCATTGATCAGTGCCCTTGAATACTGAATATAATTTAAGTTCTTGCTACGCAACATGTAGATTCGTGCGCAGATAGCCTGAAACAAAGCAGCAATAGTAATGGTTTCATCCACGGTCATGGGAATATCACAAATCCGGAACTCTACAGTATTGAAAAATGGATGCACTCGCAGATCCCACCATATTTTTTTGGCATTATCAATACAATTGGTCTTAATGAGCATTTTCACATAATTGTCGTACGCTTCTATGCTCTCAAAAGCATCCGGAATCCCGGTGCGTGGGAACTTATCAAAAACTTTGGTGCGGAAAGATTTGTATCCTGTAGTACGCCCTTCCCAAAAAGGAGAGTTGGTACTGAGGGCAAATATATGTGGTAAAAAATAACGGGTTGAGTTGGCGATATGATTTGCCAGCTCTCTGCTCTCCATCCCCACATGCACATGTAGGCCAAAAATCAGATTGCTTCTGGCGGCATCCTGCAACTCGGCAATTATCTCATTGTACCGTTGATGTTCGGTTATTAATTGCTTTTCCCAGCGACTGAACGGATGTGTACCTGCGGCTCCTACTGTTAGACCTGCATTACCGGCAATTTCAAAAATAGTTTTCCTGAGCAGGGAAATATCCTTGTATGCTTCATCCACATCCTGGCAAATATCGGTACCCACTTCTACCACCGCCTGATGCATTTCGGCTTTCACTTTATCCTTAATAGTCTTTTGTCCTTCCTGTACTATTTTCTGCTCATGGCTTTTCAGCTCCAAGGTTACAGGATCTAGCACCATATATTCTTCCTCCACTCCCAGCGTGAATGTCTTATAGTTTAATGCCATTGGGGTTATTGATTATAAATTGCGGATTATAAATTCCAGATTAATGAAATAAAATTTATACGTTCCATTTTATACCTAAAAATATTATTTACCTGCACTTTGCTTTACATACTCTCCCCAAGTGAGGTGATCACCACCATTATTAGCCAGGGCTTTTTCGATGGCATAGTTAGCCGAAGTTTCTACTACCCAGTCAAAATTTTCCTGTCCTACACTGGCTATATCTGCATCTGGTGCTGGATTGCAAAAATCAATTGCATAAGGCACTCCGTTCCTTAATGCCAGTTCCACGGTGTTGAAATCATACCCGAGATATTTATTTATTTTCAATACAATTTCCGTCATCTCTTGTAGTTTTTCAGGGCTTGGGCTAAAACTGGCCTGATAGCGCAAATGATGCGGATTGCGAGGTTCATAAGGCATAATGCGAACATGCTTGCCACCAATACAATAGCAGCGGTAATATTCTTCAAAAACAATTTCCTCCTGTAGCAACATCACCAACTGCCCAGTCTCTCTGTGTTTTTCATAAAACTCATCGGCATTCTCCAGCCTGTACACATTTTTCCATCCGCCTCCGGCAAATGGTTTCATATAAGCTGGAAATCCAACTTCTTTGAATATCCCCTCCCAATCTAACGGATAAGCAAGATTGGAAAATGATTCTCCACTGGTATCATCTGGCATGGTACTGGACGGCAATATAGCTGTTTGGGGAACAGGCACTCCTATCTGAGTCATCAGACAATTATTAAAGTATTTGTCATCTGCACTCCACCAAAACGGATTATTAATGACGGCAGTTCCTGTGAGTGCTGCATTCTTCAGCCAGGTTCGGTAGAACGGCACGTCCTGAGAAATGCGGTCAATGATTACAGCGTAACCACTCGGTTGCCCTTGCAATGCTTTCTCTATTTGAACAGGCTCGGCCATGATGCCCTCTACGTTTTTGCTGTTCACTCTTTCCACAAAAGCTTGTGGAAAAGACCTTTCTTTACCATGTAAAATACCAATCTTTTTCATTGTCTGGGATGATTTTTTATGTTACAAGTTTTTGTTTGCAGTATTATCTTAATCAAATCAATTTTGAAAACATCGTTTGCTTTGTTCCCAAATATATTTTTTTAAATGATACAAAAAAAAAATTGTTTCGGGAGGTACCAAGGCGGTAAATAGGGCACCAAATATTCAGTCAGAAACTACGTTTTCAAATAAACCCATATTTTTTAAAGATGCCCATTGAAACAACTTCTTTGGATCTTCATTATTATTAAAATCACAATTAGCTATTTTTGAAAGAATGGATACAATATTGGCCTCTTTAATAAAATCAGAAATCATCAATTTCAGATCTATGCATCTGAACAGGATAGTGGAACTGCACTGCTTTATTCCCAACAATATTGCAAATTCCAGCCAGGTATCGTTATTGCTCATCAATGACGGCCAGGATATGCCATTAATGAAATTTGATCAGATTCTTAACCAACTTTATTATAATCAGGAGATATCACCAGTATTTTGTGTAGCCATAAGTGCCAACAAAGACCGATTGCAGGAATACGGCACAGTAAACAGGAAAGATTACAGAGGCAGGGGTTCAAAGGCAGGGCTTTACACCAAATTTATTTTGGATGAATTGTTGCCATTTATCAAGCTTAAATATTCTGTTGCCGGGTTTTGTGAAACTGCCTTTGCAGGATTTTCATTGGGAGCGCTCAGTGCATTGGATATCGTTTGGAACCATCCGGATATTTTTTCTAAAGTGGGTGTTTTCTCTGGATCGCTATGGTGGCGCAGTGTAGATCAGGATGACCCCAACTATAATGATGATCTACATCGCATCATGCATCAGGAAATCAGACATGGGAAGTTTCATCCTGCCTTGAAATTCTTTTTCCAATGTGGCAGCTTGGATGAGCTTGAAGACAGAAATAATAATGGTATTATTGACTCTATTGATGACACGCTGGATCTGATGCAGGAACTAAAAATCAAAGGCTATTCTCCACAGCACATTTGTTATCTGGAACTGGAAAATGGAAAACACGATGTGCCGACCTGGGGACTGGCGATGCCGGAGTTTATAAAATGGGGATGGGGAATGAATTGACAATTGTTTATTGAGTATTGCCTATTGAATATTGTTTATAGAATATTGCCTATTGAATATTGCCTATCGAATATTGTCTATTGAGTATTGCCTATTGAATATTATTTATTGAATATTGCCTAAGTAAATCAAACAAAAAATGCCCAACGAACTTATATCAGAATCTAGTCCTTATCTTTTGCAACATGCTCATAACCCTGTGAACTGGTTTCCCTGGGGCGAAAAAGCACTTCAGAAAGCTATTGATGAGGACAAACCAATTCTGGTGAGCATTGGTTATGCTACCTGCCATTGGTGTCATGTGATGGAAAGAGAAAGTTTTGAAGATGAAGCCACTGCCGCTGTAATGAATGAGCATTTCATCAATATAAAAATTGACCGCGAAGAACGCCCTGACATAGATCAGATTTATATGGATGCGGTACAGGCAATGACCGGAAGCGGCGGATGGCCGCTGAATGTATTTCTAACACCAGACAAAAAACCATTCTATGGTGGCACTTATTTTCCTCCCAAACCGGTATCAAATCGCGCATCCTGGATGAATGTATTGCTCGCAGTGGCAGATGCATTTAAAACCAAAAGAGAAGAACTTGAACAACAGGCCGATGGCATGATAAAACACTTAAGCCAATCTAACCATTTTGGCTTAAACACAAACAATGCCTCCTTTAATCAAGATGACCTGAAACTGGCTTGCTCCAATCTTCTGAAACAGGCAGATAAAGATTGGGGTGGTTTTGGTGCAGCACCTAAGTTTCCACAAACCTTTTCTATTCAGGCACTACTAAAGTTTTTTTTAGTGTTCCAAAACAAGGACGATCATTCCACCGACGAGAACCTATCAGAAACTGCCTTGAAACAAGCACTACTTAGTTTGGATAAAATGATTGAAGGTGGTCTTTATGATCAGTTGGGCGGCGGATTTGCACGATATTCCACCGACAGGGAATGGCTTGCACCTCATTTTGAAAAGATGCTTTATGATAATGCGCTGCTCATCATCACCCTAAGTGAAGCCTATCAGATAACAAAACAACCCCAATATAAAAGAGTCATTGAGGAATGTATAGCCTTTGTAGAACGGGAATTGATGCATCCGCAATTTGGATTCTATGCCGCACTGGATGCAGATAGCGAGGGAGAAGAAGGGAAATACTATGTGTGGACATTCGAAGAAGTGCAAACCATTTTGAAAGAGGATGCTGCCTTGTTTATGGACTACTTTGATGTTACAAAAGAGGGGAACTGGTCGGAATCGCCCGGCAATAAACCGGCGGTAAATATTTTAAGATTGTTATATCCATTGACAGAGATTGCCACCAAACACAATATGAGCCTGGATGAGGCCTATCAAATACTGCAAAATGCCAGGCAAAAACTATTGACTTTTCGGGGTCATAGAGTGCGACCATCTCTGGACGATAAAGTTATTTTGAGTTGGAATGCACTGATGAATACTGCCCTATGCAAAGCCTATGCAGCTACCGGCAATATCCGTTACAAAGATTTAGCCGCCGCTAATATGGCTTTTTTGCTCCAGACATTTAAAGATCAGGATCACACGCTGTTTCATGTTTGGAAACAGGATCAAGCCAGATATCCAGCCTTTTTGGATGATTATGCATTTATTATTCAGGCTTTGCTACAATTGTACAGAGTTTCTGCAGATAAGAAATATTTGCAAAATGCGAAAATGTTTTGCAGCACTGTAATTGCAAACTTTTCGGCACCCGATGGGTATTTTTACTTCACTCCCGAAGGACAAAAGGATATTGTTGTTAGGAAAAAAGAAGTATATGATGGTGCTACCCCTAGTGGCAACGCAGTGATGGCACAAAACCTTTTAGAACTTAGTATTCTTTTCGACCAACCAGATTGGTTCCAAATGTCTGAACAAATGATAATGGGTACTGGAGAGCTAGCCATAAAATATCCCACATCCTTTGGAGTATGGCTGGTCGGATTGTTCCAGCTTATTATTAGCACCAAAGAAATTGTCCTACTAGGCGATTATCAGGATACGCTGAAAGAGTTGCTCTCCCACCCCATTCCATTTAGTGTGGTAATGGCCGCGACCAATTCTGATGAAAATTACCCACTTTTAAAGGATAAAAAATCAACCCATCCATTGGCAATATTTGTGTGTGAAAATTATGCCTGTCAAAAACCAGTTTTTAGTTTGATGGAATTATTCAATCAATTATCTTAGCGAAGGATAAATATGAATTATAAACTTTTTTATTTGATATTAGGCTGCACGCCGGCCAATCGACATACCGAACAGCATGATGTATTTTTTTGTATTGGTGCAAGTTTGAAAGACATTCTTCCAGAGATTAAGGATTTTTGGTCTGATGCCGGAAGCATACATATTGATTGCTGGCGTGAGGTAAATTTAGTAGATGGATATAAAATTTCTATTGAAGAAAAAACAAATGAGCAAACAAAGAAAAACAATCTTTTCTTCATCAATCTCGGGGGTTACCAGCCCCATTCATTTGAGGAACATCATCATAAAATCTTAACTGTCGCAGACAACATGGCTTGTGCAATCAGCAGTGCCAAGCAATCAGATTTTTATTTGAGATATAATACGGATGATAAAATGGGTGCCAGCCATGTGGATGATAAGTACGGTGTGGATGTGGATGAAATCTTAAATGTTCAGGACATTCTGCCTCCAGCCCAAAAAGCCAGATTTTCAATCGTTATTTCCAAAGAAATAAATCTGCCAGAAGATGAACTACATATTGGATATCTAAAACTGTCTTTGATTTAAGAAAAATCTCAACCCGGGATCATGAATTCTTTTTCCTTCTTTAGCTCACCACATAACTGAGGCAGAGACCGGGAAAATATTTCAAATGAATACGCAATGTTGTTTCGTCTTTTGAAAAAAAGCAGGCAAACTCATTTGAATGCTCTTTGACCAAATCCAATTGAATATGATTCTTAAAATCCACATTCCCGTCTCCATACCATTTGAAAACCGATTCTTTGGCACTCCAGATCATGGTAAAATCTTTTAAAGATTGAGGACAAATGCTGCGATGTTCCTGCTCGCTCACAAACTTATGTTGCACCCGCATCACTTTGTCTGTAGGAATTTCTATATCTATGCCCACTCGGTGCTGACTGCTTACAATTGCCGCCGCATAGTCTCCGCAATGTGAAATGGAAAAATGAAATTCCTCTTGTGGCAGAAAGGGTTTTCGGGTATCGGCGATCTGAATGAGATGCGAAGGAAAATCAGCAAACAAATATTTTAATAAAAAACGACCTGCCAAATGTTGCAGTTTTTTGTGCGGATGAGATACAGTTCTCAGTATTGGAACATATTGTTTAAAGAAATCCTCTTCTTCCTCAATCTTCCAAATTCCCAATTTTGTAAACGCATCTATTTCGAGTTGATAAAAAACAGGCATTAGGTATTCAATAATTTTACATTGCGCAAAGTAAGAAGATTACATTTCTCTTACGCATTAAATTGTTTTTTGTCAACAGGAGATCCTCATAATTCTTTCATTCCTCCTTTATGAATTTTAGGAATGAAAAATTTCATGTACGTTTGAAAATAATAATTCTAAAACCCATCAATACATGATTCTTTCAGACCTAAGAATATTGGAAGAGATTGAAAAATCTACCATTGTTATTAAGCCCTATCATCGCCAGTGTCTTGGCAGCAATAGCTATGATGTGCATTTAGGCAAATGGCTGGCCACCTATCGCGAGCATGTGTTGGATGCCAAAAAGCATAACGAGATTGAATATTTTGAAATACCAGAGGAAGGATTTGTATTGTATCCCCATATTTTCTATCTGGGTGTAACGGAAGAATATACAGAGACTCATGCACATGTACCTTTTTTAGAAGGCAAATCCTCGACGGGCCGTCTGGGTATAGATATTCATGCCACAGCAGGCAAAGGCGATGTTGGATTTTGCGGACACTGGACTTTAGAAATATCCGTAAAACAACCTGTGAAGATCTACAAAGGCATGCCTATAGGGCAGTTGATTTATTTTCCGGTGGAAGGCGAAATTGAAATAAAATATGGTCAGAAAAAGGATGCCAAATATAGCAGTCAGCCAGACAGACCCATCGAAAGCATGATGTGGAAAAATAAGTTTTAACTTTTAGACAATGGAAACTCCACTGTAAAAACGGAGCCTTTGCCCAGAGCGCTCTCTACTTTCACCGAACCGCTGTGCGAATCCACCACCGATTTTACATAGTTTAATCCCAAACCAAACCCTTTCACATTGTGTAGGTTGCCGGTGTGTGCCCGATAGAATTTCTCAAATATTCGCTTTTGGGTATCGCGTGCCATACCAATACCATTGTCGGAAAATTTAATTATGATATTGCCGCCAGCATTGGAGGTAGAAATCTTTAACTGAATAGGCACATTCTCCTTAGAGTATTTGACAGCATTATCAATCAGGTTGTTCACCAGATTGGTAAAATGAACTTCATCGGCTCTGATAATATCATTCTTAGCATTTAACATCAACTGCGCATCTCCTCCCTTATCATGTAATTGTAACTGAAAATTATCTACCACATTACCTATTACATCATGCACAGACAGCGGGCTCAGTTCTATATCAGCTTCCTGCTTTTCAAACTGAGAAGCCTTTAAAATAGTTTCTACCTGTTTGTTCATTCGCTGGTTTTCTTCTTTGATAATGCCACTGAAATAACTCAGCTTCTCCCGGTCGGATAATACCCGCTCATTTTTTAAAGCATCCACCGCCAATGAAATAGTTGCAATAGGTGTTTTAAACTCGTGGGTCATATTGTTGATAAAATCATTCTTAATATCGCTCAATTTCTTTTGACGAAGCATGGTATATACTGTAAGATAAAAGGCCGCCACAATAATTATGGTAAAGGAAAGTGCCAATAATATCCGCCAGATTAATGTGCGCTTTACAAAATTTTTCCAGTTCAACGAAGTAATAATCAATGCTTCATCACTAGTAATACTTTCCGATGGGGATCCGGGTTGCGAGCGAATCAATTTGTAATCCGGCGTATAATTATGAACGGTATCCATAAATGCATCCCAGAACTTTGCCGATTGTTTCTCAAAAACAGGGTTCTTGCTCAAAAGCTGCCCGGACACGATGGCATACTCATACTTCATTTTTTCCAAGCCCGCTTTATTAAACTCCCGACTGATCATTTTTTCCAGATCGCCTGAGCTAATCTTGTTTCCAATGGTCAGAGAGCCAAATGGATCTAAAAAATTCTTCTGCGAAAATAGTCCGCGCAGGTCAGTATTGGCAGAACTGATATACTGATCTCTCATCCGTCCCAGTTCATAACTAAGGTTCTGACAAACATCGTCAATCTTTTGCTTGATCTGATCCTCTCTTAATGCAATCAAATTCTTCAACCAAGATATTTGCATAAAGATGATGCCCACTAAAGAAAGGGTAATCAGGATGGTAATAGATGAGAATAATTTTTTCACTAAAGCAAATATAATCATCACTACAAATTCAAAAACTAAAGAAAGGTCTGAATTCTATATTTAACTTTTTATAAAATTGATTTAGACCTACTCCACATCAACAACCAGCTTTCCATTTCCTATTTTTCGTATGGTAGCAAAATCACTCATACCCTTCTCAACGGTATTAGAAAAATCTGACAAATAGAGATTAGTTGCATCCGGTATTTCTCAAAAAATTACTATATTGGCTCATGATTGATCCGGCATCTGGTACACTTTTAATTGCTAATCCGCATTTAAACGATCCTAATTTTTTAAGAACGGTGGTATTTCTTTGCGAACATAACGCCGAGGGCAGTTTTGGTTTTGTGCTGAATCGAAAATTGGAATATACCGTAGATGAACTGGTAGCCGAACTAGGCGATTTTAAATTACCCATTTTTGAAGGCGGTCCGGTGGAATTGAATACGTTACATTTTTTGCATCAATACCCTCAACAGATACCCGGGGGCAAGGAGGTTATCGATGGCGTTTTCTGGGGTGGTGAATTTGAAAAATTGATTGAAGCCATCAATGCCCGAATCATAGACACAAACAAAATACGATTTTTTCTGGGATATAGCGGTTGGGGAGAAGGTCAATTGAATTTTGAAATGGATGAAAAGACCTGGATCGTTTCCAAGGCTAAAAAAGAATTTCTATTTCCGAAAGATTCTAATGAATTATGGAAAGAGGTGCTGAACCAAATGGGAGGAGAATATAAGCTGATCCTCAATGCACCGTTGGATCCAAGGCTTAATTAAACTATTTTAGCTGACTGATAAGAATGTTTTCAGCCTTTTTCAAGAGTAGTAGATAAATGCTTTCTTATTCAAAAACTAAAAAACAAAATGAAAAGATTATTTCTCAGTAGCATGTTAGCTACCACATTTTTTTTATCTGGATGCGACACACTTAGCCATGTAGCCAGAACCTTGTCCGTATTTGAAATGATTCAGGGGCTTAAAGAAGCATTGACGATGGGATTATTTAGCGGCTTTGATGCATTTGCCAATCCTGATCAGGGTAATGCCCTGGTGCGATTTGCCTTTCCGGGCGAAGCTGCCAAAATAGAAAGCACCTTAAAAGACCTGGGGTTAAGCTCAGCAGTAAACAAGGTAACCCAAAAATATACCGATGCCATGTCCTTAGCGGTTCAAAAGGCTAAACCTGTATTCTTAAACTCAGTAAAAAAAATGAATTTCACCGATGCTTCTAATATTCTGTTAAGTGGAGATAAACATGCTGCTACTGAGTTCTTCAAAACAGCTATGAGTCCTGAACTCATGACTGCTTTTCGCCCGATTGTAGATAGCACAGTAAGAACAACAGGAGCCGGCAGCGAATACAATACACTGGTGAAGGCTTACAATGCTGTTCCTTTTTTGGGCAAAAAACTAGAACCAAATCTAAACGACTTTATTGCCGCCAGGGTGATTGATGGCATGTTTCTGTACGTAGGCAAAAAGGAAGAAGATATTCGAACCAATATTTCCGCCCGCAGCACACCACTTCTTCAAAGAGTGTTTGGATATGCAGATGCCCAAAGAAGTCAGGGAGGGATGATCGGCCAATAGTAAAAAAACACCAATCTGGTTTATCATTATTTTTATTCGATCGGGTTTATCAAAAAAAAATCAACAAAACACAAAACTATTTATCATGACAGAATCAACAAACTATAATCAGGAAGGAGGATCCAATTTGTTCAATAACCTTCCCAGCATATCCTTCGGATCTTTTTGGGAAAGGGTTGCTGCCGCTATCATTGACGGCATCATTCTGTATGCGATTGGATACATCCTGGGTATGATACTTGGAAAACCCACCACCGAAGACATCATGGAAATAAGTCAATCGGAAGGATTTGGAGCTACCATGACAGCCTCCTATTTAAGCGCATCCAGTATCGCCACATTAGTCATAAACTGGCTTTATTATTCCTATATGGAATCGGGCCCCTGGCAGGCCACTTTGGGCAAAAGAGCATTAGGACTTAAGGTGACAGGAATGAACGGAGAACGTATTTCTTTTTTAAATGCTACAGGCAGGTATTTTGCCAAAATAATTTCTGCAATCATCCTACTCATTGGCTATCTGATGATGCTTTGGGACGATAAGAAACAATGTCTTCATGATAAGATGGCGGGTACATTGGTAGTGAAAGGCAAATAGTTTGCGGCAATGTTGATCAATCAAATTTCATCATAAAAAAAAGTCCGGTTTGAAACAAGCCGGACTTTTTATATTGGTTTTTATTAAGAGCATTTACCTTTTAGGATTCGGCACAATACCAAGGTTTACATCGATTCCACTTTTATTGCCACAGAATCATTTCTCTTGAAAATTATCATTGCCTGTTTCTCCAGCGCAAATACTTCCTGAAAATTTTATCCCTCCAGTGAGAAACTATTGAAAAGATGGCTGCCTAACTAAGGTGGCCTCTTTTACTTAATTCAATAAACTACTCTAAATTTTTTCCGTATCTCGTAAACTCAACAAATGCACATTTTCTACTTTTGCCAAATTATTCATTTGATATTTTTTATTCTGAAATCCTATTATATGAAATCCTTTTTTTTAAGTCTATTTTCTTTAGCTGTCATTTCAGCCACAGCTCAACCCGGAGGAGGCCCTCCGCCACCTGCGCACAAAAATGCTTTTCTTAACCAAAGTTTCTGGCAAGCAAAACCATCAGTAGAAACTATAAAATCAACGATTGCAAATGGTAACAATCCTGCCGAACTAAACTCCAACTCTTTCGACCCCGTGGTGTTTGCCATCAATTCCGATGCTCCAGCCGAATCTATTTTATATCTATTGGCGCAAAAAGGAAATGAAGTAAACAAACTCACCCATGATGCCCGAACCTATATCTTTTGGTCGGCCAGCAAAGGCAACATAGAAATCATGAAATGGCTTTTATCCAATGGTGCCAAAATTGACATGGTGGATAGTCATGGTCTTTCTCCTCTGAACTTTGCTGCTAATGGAGGACAAAAAAACATAGCCGTTTATGATCTGCTAATTAAGGCAGGAGCAGATCTAACAAAAGATGTAGATCACGACGGTGCCAATGCTTTGCTATTGGCTGTTGGTGGAGATAACGACCTCTCCCTGACTCAATATTTTCAGAGCAAAGGGCTGGATATAAAAAGTACAGACACAGAAGGCAACACGGCTTTCAACTATGCAGCCAGAACAGGCAATATAGTATTGATGAAAAAACTACTAGACAAAGGTGTAAAGTTTACCAACAATGCGATGGTGATGGCTTCGATAGGTACACGCCGTGGATTCAATAACATTGAGGTTTTCGAGTATCTGGAAAGCCTAGGCATAAAACCCTCCACCACCAGCCAATCTGGTGCGAATGCCTTACACTCTATTGTTCGTCGTCCGGGTCAGGAAAAGCTGATTAACTACTTCTTAAGTAAAGGCACCAATGTGAATCAAAAAGACGAGGAAGGCAATACTGTATTTATGAATGCCGCTGTGGGTAGCGATATGGCCACTTTAGAACTTTTGAACAAAACAGTGAAAGATATCAACGCAACAAATGAAGCAGGAGCTACTGCCTTGGCTTTAGCCGTTAAAGGGAATACACCCGAAGTGGTGGCTTATTTGATCGACAAAGGTGCCAACCTCAATATCCTAGATGCAAAAGGAAACAATCTAGCTTTTTATCTTACAGAGTCCTATAATCCACGGACTGCTGCGAGTTTTGAACCCAAATTAAAATTGTTACAGACAAAGGGTTTAAATATAGCCACCCCACAACAGGACGGTAATACGCTCTATCATTTGGCAGTAACAAAAAACAATTTGGACCTGTTGAAAAAAGTATCAGCCTATGGTGTGGACATCAATGCAAAGAACAAAGAGGGTGTTACTGCGCTGCACAAAGCGGCTATGCTTTCTAAAACAGATGACATGTTGCGATTCCTGATTTCATTGGGTGCGGCTAAAGAAATAAAAACCGAATTTGACGAGACAGCCTTCGACCTTGCCACCGAAAATGGATTTTTGAAGAAAGAAAAAATTTCAATTGACTTTTTAAAATAAAGATTGAACAATGAGAATAGTTAGATCGATAGCTGTGTTGCTGGTACTGATTTCAATAAGCGGTGCTGTCCAGGCTCAAAAAGTAAAATATAAATGTATGATTCAAATGAACAGTTATCTGGGCGAAGGTGCTTACATAGTGGTTTCATTGATCGGTAAGGATAATGCATATACGCAAACTCTTGCGGTGTTGGGGCCGGATAAAAAATGGTATCCCGACTGGAAAGAGTGGTATAAAGCTTTTAAGAAAAAACCGGTGAATATTAGTGCCATCACACGTGCTTCCATTGCTGGTGGTGATAGAACAGTGGTATCATTGGAATTGGACAAGGCCACCCTTGATGCCGGATATAAACTTCGTTTCGAATCAGCAGTTGAAAACAATGCCTACCACCTCAAAGATGTAGAGATTCCTCTAACAACGGCAAACCTTGCTGCTAAGACTGACGGTAAAGGATATATCAAATATGTGCGTTTCAGTAGCAATTAATTTTTATGCTAAATAATGATTTTATCTATATGGAGATATAGCCACCTCACACTGGCTATATCTTCTTTTATTTTATTAATAATCGCATCCGTAACTGGTATTTTCCTGGCTTTTGAACCTGTCATCAACAAGGCCAATAATTACCATGTGAAAGGCTTTGACACCACTACTCTGGCCCAAGTGGTTCCATTGTTAAAAGAAAAGTTTAGTGGCATTCAGGAAATTTTGGTTGATAACAATGATTTCGTTATTGTAAAATACAGTAGTGCAGAAAAAGGCGATCAACAGGTTTATGTGAATCCGATTTCAGGACAGGTTCTTGGTGCTGTAAAAAAGCAGGAACCCTTTTTTCAATGGATGACCAACCTGCATCGATCTCTTTTCCTAAAAGAAACTGGAAGAATATTGGTAGGTATTGCATCCTTCCTATTAATACTTATCGCTATTTCAGGAGTCCTCCTCATTGTGCAAAGGCAAAACGGTTGGCGAAACTTTTTATCCACAATCGAAAAAACAAGTTGGGCACAATATTATCATGCCGTATTTGGCAGAATTTCTCTTTTCTTTATATTGGCGTTAGCCTTATCCGGTACTTATCTGGCCGTTTATAGATTTGTGCCTCCACCTCCAAAAGCAGCCACAAAAATTGATGAAAAAACCATACAGGAAGAACCCGAAATCAATGTAAAAGATTTTACCTTTTTTAAACAAACACCTCTTTCTCAATTGCAAAAATTACAGTATCCTTTTTCCGATTTTCCAGAGGATTATTACAATGTACAATTAAAAGACAAGGAGGTTTGCATTAATCAGTTTACCAGCGAAATACTGGCGGAGCAACCATACACACAAACCTATCGTTTAGCCAATTTCAGTATGCGCTGGCATACCGGTCGTTCCGGTTCTGTTTGGGCTATTATCATGGCTATTACCTCTGGATATATTCTATTCTTCATCATCTCTGGGTTTGCCATCACCCTCAAAAGAAGGAGATCAAGAACAAAAAACAAATTCAAAGCAAAGGATGCACAAATTGTCATCTTAGTAGGTTCAGAAAATGGAGCCACCTTTAAATTTGCTGATGCCATCAGTTCACAACTTTTGAAACATGGTAAGAAGGTATTTACTACCGATCTCAGCAATTATCAGGCATTTCCCAATGCCAATCAACTGATCATCATGGCCAGCACTTATGGCCAGGGAGATGCCCCTTCCAATGCGAAAAAATTTGCTGAAAAATTAATGGTAGTGTCACAATCGCAGCCCATACAATTTTCCATTGTCGGATTTGGGTCAAGAACTTATGTACAATATTGCCAGTTTGCCCATGAACTTGAAGCCTTACTGAAAAACAGAACATGGGCTACAGAATTGCTTCCTTTGGTTACTGTAAATGATAAATCTCCGCAAGATTTTAGTGATTGGCTTACCCAATGGAGCCGGAAGACAAACCTGCCATTGATGATGCCCAGAAAATTACTAACTCCTGACACATTCGATTTGAAATCTGTGGCAGTGGCGGAGCGCACCTCACCAGATGAGGAGAACTCATTCTTAATAAGGTTAAAATCTCGCCAACTAAAAAACGCAGCATCGGGGGATCTGCTGGCGATCTATCCCAAAAATGATCATAGAGAAAGATTGTACTCCATTGGCAAAATAAACGGGGATATTCAATTGAGTATTAAATTGCACGAACATGGATTGGGATCAGGTTTTCTGAACAATCTGAACCAAGGAGATCCATTCAATGTAAAATTGATAAAGAATCAACATTTCCGTTTTCCAAAAAGAGCTCCACAGGTGATCATGATATCCAACGGAACTGGTATCGCTCCTTTTCTGGGTATGATTGATGAAAACAAAAAACAAATACCTGTTCATTTGTATTGCGGATTTAGAACCCAGGCTTCTTTTGCCCTTTACGAATCATTCATCAACCAGCAAATAAAAAAAGGCAAACTCAGTAGTCTTCAATTGACATTATCCCGCGAAGGTGAAAAAGAATATGTGAGCCATCGTTTGCAAAAGGACACTACATTGGTTTGGGAAGCCTTGCAATCCGGAGCCATCATCATGATCTGCGGTTCACTATCGATGCAAAAAGATGTCATGGCCGTATTGGACAATATCTGCCAGACACATCAAAATACGCATTCAGAAATATTTTTAGAAAAAGGGCAAATATTGACAGACTGTTATTAAATTTTATGGTTTCAAGATATATAATCATCATCCTTTCTCTGCTGCTTTTTACAGAAAGTTATAGTCAGGTAAAGCGAAAAAGAACCGCCATTTTGATGGGCGGCCAGTTTGAAATAACTATTGTAGCTCCCGACTCAATTTCTGCTGAAAAAAACATTGATATAGTGATAGCAGAAATAGACAGAATAGAAAATTTGATTTCTGATTGGAAACCTACCACACAGGTATCGCAGGTAAATGCCCATGCAGGTATTAAACCAGTGAAGGTAGATAAGGAGGTCTTAGATCTAACCGAGAGGGCTTTAGCTATTTCAAGAATCACGGATGGTGCTTTTGACATCAGCTTTGCAGCCATGGAAAAAATCTGGTATTTTGATGGTAGCATGACGGAAATGCCCAGTCCCGAAGCTATAAAAAAAGCAGTGGCCAACGTAGGTTATCAAAATATTGAAATAAATAAAGATAGCTCTACCCTATTCTTAAAACGTAAAGGTATGAAGATCGGCTTTGGTGCATTGGGTGAAGGCTACGCAGCCGATAAATGCAAAGCCCTGATGATGGCAAAAGGAATCACTGCCGGTATTGTGAACGCCACGGGCGATATTAACGCCTGGGGCAAACAGCCAAACGGTGAGCCATGGAATATTGGCATCAACGATCCATTTAAAGATAATGAGTTAATCGCCGTTATGCCACTAAACGGAGCGATTACCACATCCGGTAGTTACGAAAAATACGTGATGCTGAACGGGAAAAGGTATGCACATATCATCAACCCAGCTACAGGATATCCGGCCACTGGACTTACGAGTGTAACTGTAACTGGCCTTTCTACAGAAATGGCGAATGCACTCAGTACTTCCTTAATGGTGCTGGGCAAAAAGAAAGGATTGAGGTTGATGCAATCATTTCCAGACTATAAATGCTTTATGATTTCCGACAAAGGGAAATATTATACCTCCAAAGGTTTTTCGCTCAAACTTTTCAGGCTAAAAGATTCTTGAACCGATCTATAAAAAGACAAAGGCTTCGAAAATTCGAAGCCTTTGTCTTTTATTGTTTAAGATGTAGCAGAATTGCTATTTCTTCAATTCGAATGTTTCTAAAAACTTAGTATTAAAATTACCACTAATAAAATCCTCGTTCTGCATCAACTGCAAATGGAATGGGATAGTTGTTTTTACCCCCTCGATGACATATTCACTTAAAGCCCGATACATGGTATCAATTGCTTCTTTTCTAGTGCGTGCAATAGTGATTAGTTTTCCAATCATAGAATCGTAATAGGGAGAAATGGTGTATCCTGCATAAACATGACTATCTACTCGCACGCCATGACCGCCAGGCACATGCAGGTTGGTAATTTTTCCAGGAGAGGGTCTAAAATCATTAAACGGGTCTTCCGCATTTATTCTGCACTCGATACTGTGCATATCCGGAATATAATCGTTTCCTGAAATTTTTTCCCCTGCTGCAATTTTTATTTGTTCCTTAATTAAATCAAAATTGATCACTTCCTCTGTCACACAATGCTCCACCTGAATACGAGTGTTCATCTCCATGAAATAAAAATTGCGATGCTTATCTACCAAAAACTCAACTGTTCCTACGCTTTCATATCTGATGGCAGCAGCAGCTTTCTTAGCAGCCTCTCCCATAGCAAACCTAAGTTCATCTGTCATGAAAGGAGATGGCGACTCTTCCACCAATTTTTGATGTCTTCGCTGAATGGAGCAATCGCGTTCACTCATGTGACATACATTTCCAAACTGATCTCCGGCTACCTGTATCTCGATATGGCGTGGCTCTTCCACAAATTTTTCCATATAAATACCATCATTCTTGAACGATGCAGCCGCTTCCATTTTTGCAGTATCATAGGCTTTTTCAATTTCCGATTCTTGCCACACGATACGCATCCCTTTACCACCACCGCCAGCAGTAGCCTTTAAAATAACAGGGTATCCAATTTCTTTGGCCTGTTCTATTGCCTGCTCCACACTTCCAAGAAGACCTTCGCCACCAGGCACCACAGGCACACCAGCCTTTATCATGGTTTCTTTAGCTGTGATCTTGTCCCCCATTTTATTAATCATATCGGCAGTGGGTCCAATAAACTTCACACCACTATCATTACAAATACTCGCAAATTTGGCATTCTCGGCCAAAAATCCATAACCAGGATGCACCGCATCGGCATTGGTTATTTCTATTGCCGCCATGATATTTGGAATATTGAGATAGGATTCTGCACTTGCCGGACGGCCAATACATACAGCTTCATCGGCAAACTTTACATGAAGACTTTCGCTGTCTGCGGTAGAATAAACGGCTACCGTTTTGATGCCCATTTCTCTACAGGTTCTGATAATTCGAAGTGCAATCTCTCCCCGGTTGGCTATTAATATTTTTTTAAACACAGAATAAGTTGATAATTAAAAATTGAAATGTCACTTTTGAATAAATCAGTGATCGCTGAATTATCTATAAAAATAAACGTTTTGAACGATTATGCCGGTTGCACTTCAAACAGGGGTTGATCAAACTCAACCGGAGAAGAGTCTTCCACCAAAATTTTAACAATGCGTCCGCTGATTTCACTTTCAATTTCATTGAACAACTTCATGGCCTCTATAACACAGATCACTTTACCAAGGGTAATGTTATCTCCTTCCTCCACAAAATTTGCTTTATCTGGAGAAGGGCGACGATAGAAGGTTCCAATCATGGGGCTTTTGACAATTATATTGTTTGAAGCAGGTGCGGCTTTTGGAGCTTCCGCAGGGGCAGAAGCCTGACTAGGAGAGGTGGCTACTGGAGCAGCCTGCACTTGTGCAGGTAAAGACTGAACTGGCAATGCAGATGCTGAAATCACCTGAGTTATCTGGTCCTCTTTTTGCTTAATTTGTAATTTGAAATCCTTTTGTTCAATTGTCAGTTCACCAATATTTGATTTGTTGATCATTTTGATCAGTTCCTGAATTTGCCTGAAGTCCATATGTTTCAATTTGACAGGTTTTGGGTTAAGCGAAATATTTTCAACTATAGCATTTGAATCTTACCAACTAAGGTAAGTAAATCAAATACATAAATGTAAGTTTTAGGTTCTTTTTTTTAGTTGCAATCTAGGGCAATAAAAATGGCTCAATTTTTATTTAAGAGCCATTCAAATATTTGCAAACTTTATTCTTTTACGCGCTCGACGTATTCACCAGTCTTGGTATTCACCCTAATCAATTCACCTTCGTTTACGAAAAGAGGAACATTAACTGTAGCACCGGTTTCTATAGTTGCAGGCTTTAAAGTACGTGTAGCCGTATCGCCTCTTAATCCAGGCTCAGTATAGGTAACCAGCATAACAATTTTCTCTGGCAATTCCACATTTACGGGCTGTTCTGTTTCAGTATTGATGGCAATTGCCACCTCCTGACCGTCTTTCAGAAACTGGGGTGCATCAATAAAACTTTCAGCAAGGCTGATTTGTTCAAAAGTTTCAGTATCCATAAAGTTAAAGCCTGTTTCGTCTTTATACAAAAACTGAAAAGGACGCTTCTCCACTCTCACCGGATATATAGTATCGCCAGAGTTCCAGGTTTTTTCTATCGACCTGGTATTGTCCACTCCTTTTAATTTTGCCCAAACCTTTGCTGCTGCACGAGCAGTTTTGTTTTCCCCAAACTCTACAATAGAATATAAGCTTCCATCTAGTTTAAGAATCATGCCGCGACTGATATCTGCAGTACTTGCCATATTAAAAAAAATTTAGGGCGCAAATATATGACTTTTTGGTCCGCAACTAGATTTTGGAAAAAGTTTCAAAATGGGAATTTATATATTATCATTATTTATATGTTTACTTTTTTAATACATTTTGCTTTTAATTCACATTTTTAATATATTTTCATCTCGAAATGCAGGATTCATTATAGATATGGCATCCATTTTAAATAGTTTATCATATATTTATTTTTTGCATTTCATAAATTGCTCTTTTTTCGTGAACTTATTTTTAAATCAAACTATGTGTATGAAAAGTAAACTACTTCTTACAATCAATGCAACTCTAATTTCAGCAACACTCTTAGCCCAAACAGGTGCATCAAATTCAGATCTAAGTATCAATGGGTCTGTGGATGCTTATTATCGTTTCAATTTTGCAAATGCAAAAAATTACAACACTTCAAATAATCGCACCAGCTTTACCAACTCACAAAACTCTTTTGAACTTGGTATGGCTTCCATAAAAGCTGCTTATACCAAAGGGAAAGCCGGAGCTGTAATAGATCTCGGATTCGGCTCCCGTGCTACTGAATTTTCATACGCAGAAACAGGGGCTTTGGCGGCTATTAAGCAGGCATATGTGAGCTACAGTCCCAGCGAAAAAGTAAAAATTTCGGCTGGTAAATGGGCTACCCATTTGGGGTACGAACTTCTGGATCCTCAGTTTAACCGAAATTACTCCATGAGCTATATGTTTTCTTATGGCCCATTTTCTCATACCGGCGTAAAAGCTGAGTTTACCCTAGGAAAAGGATTCGGTTTAATGGCAGGTGTGGCTAATCCTACCGATTTTATCTCTGCTTCCTTTTCAAAGAAAAATGTGATAGCGCAATTTAGCAAAACATCAGAAAAAGCAAATGCCTACCTGAATTATGTTGGGGGTAAAGACACCGCAGGAAATGGCATCAATCAAATAGGATTAACAGCCACAGCAAAACTAGGCGATAAATTTTCTTTGGGTTATGACGGCACTGTAAAATCTGTAAAACCAATCACTGGAAGCAAGGGTAGCTGGTGGGGCTCTGCCTTGTACATAAATGTAGATCCTTCTGATAAACTGGGCTTAACACTAAGAGGGGAATATCTAGACGACAGTAAGCAAGGATTTATTTTTGGTACACCCACTTCCATCATTCAAACTACTATTTCACTTAACATAAAACCGGTTAATGGATTGTCCATTATTCCAGAACTAAGACTGGATAGTGCCAAAGACCCAATTTTTACCAAAAATGATGGTGCAGGATCTAAGAGTTCTGGTTCATTTGTCCTCGCTACAGTCTATTCATTTTAACAAAACTGCAAATCATTCAACAAAACCCCGGCTATCATTGCCGGGGTTTTAATTTTACGTTATATTGAAAACACTTTTCCCCTTTTTATCATAAACATTAATTCGGCGAATCTGGCTACACATCAATAGAACAGTTCACCCACTCCGCATCAAAACTTGTATTGTATTTTTTATAAAAATTAATTGCAGGCTCGTTCCATTCCAATACCTGCCAACAAATTCTTTTTAAACCTTTTTCCCTAGCCTCCTCCATCAGACGGTCGAATAATTTGCTGCCAATTTTTTTTCCACGCATTGTCTCTGTTACCAGAATATCTTCCAGATACATAGCCCGCCCTTTCCAGGTGGAAAAGCGAATATAATATAAGGCAAATGCTACCACTTGTCCATCACATTCAGCTACAAAGCCCCACCATACAGGATTAGATCCGAATCCATTTTCTGTGAAATCTTCCAGCGAAATAGTTACCTCATTTGGCGCTCGTTCAAAATGAGCCAGTTCATGCACCAGCTCCAAAATTTTGGGGCAATCTGCTGCCCTTGCTCTTCTAATATCTATTATCATTTATTTAGTAAATAATGGATTAAAATATTTGATTCAATTGCTATCAATACATACAAATATCAGTTCTACTTTAAGAATATTTAATAACTTTTTCAGGCTTCTGTATAATTTGAGCTAATTCCGCTTTTACTAGTCAAAAAATAAACCTCTAAAGCATATATCAACAATAGGGTGAAGCTATTTTCACAAATAGTTAGTTGTTGCATACCCAACCATTGAATCCTTGAATACTCCATGTTGTTAATTCCAATCAGAAAAGAAATATTCTGCTATTTTTTGATTCAGTCAAAAAGGTAGTTTAATGATTAATCTTTATTCAAATCCCAAACCAGCAAAACCTATATTCAAAAAAAGGTTCGTATTGAATTCAAAAACAATACGAACCAATTATCAGCAATGTACTGAAGTCAGTTAAAATCCTAATGGCCACCAGCCATGCCACCAATCAGTAAAGGCAGGCTCCCAGGCTGCTGTATAAGCACGCCCGTCCAGCCCTGTTACAAAAATATCGAGCTTGTCTTTGCTTCTGGAAGCTACAGTAACCGGTGCACCTGCAGCAGCAAGCCCACCTCGAATATGCCACCAGCCATGCCACCCATCGGTAAAAGAAGGTTCCCAAGCGGCAGTAATTATTCTACCTGCTGTATCGGTTCCAAATACATCTAGTTTATTGGCACTTCGGGACACACAATGTATTGGAGCTCCTGCTGGAAACTTTGATGCTCCAATGGGCCACCATCCATGCCACCAATCAGTAAACGCAGGCTCCCAGGCCGCAGTATATACTCTACCATCGGTTCCTACCACAAAAATATCCAGCTTATCTGTACTCCTGGATACGGCTGTTACTGGCGCACCAGGTGCGGCTTTTCCTCCTTTAATTTGCCACCATCCGTGCCATCCGTCTGTGAATGCCGGCTCCCATGCGGCTGTCATCACTCTTCCATTTACATCCGTACCAAAAATATCCAACTTGTTGGCACTTCGGGATACGCAATGGATAGCACTTCCCTGAGGGAACTTTACATTTCCTATTCTCCACCATCCATGCCACCCATCTGCAAAAGCAGGTTCCCAAGCCGCAGTATAAACATATCCATCAGTACCCACTACAAACACATCCAACTTGTCCTTACTTCTGGATACCGCTGTTACAGGCGCACCAAGTGCAGCCATTCCATTTTGTATTGTCCACCAACCATGCCACCAATCAGGAAATGATGGCTGCCAAGCTGCTGTATATACCTTTTTGTTGGTGCCAATGACAAAGGTGTCCAACTTATTTGCACTTCGTGAAACAGTATTCAAAGGAGCCCCTGCTTTTGCTTTACCATTATTCAACACCCACCAACCATGCCACCAGTCGGTAAATGCAGGCTCCCAGGCTGCTGTTAAAATGGTGCCATTTTTATCTGTAACAAAAATATCCAGCTTATCCGCACTTCTTGACACAACACCTATCTGAGTTTTGGGTAACAGTTTTGGACTTTGCAATACAGGCCAACCTATCTGACCTCTGGTATATTTACAAATCTGTAGCGAGTTTTGATCCATGATACATGGCACTGCAGCACTACCAGCACAAGACTTGCAGTTCCCATTGGGAACGTTGGCACATCCGTGTTTCGTTGTACAACTGGTGCAGGGTGTTCCAGAACCAGTGTATTCATCGGCAGCACCAAAAAGGTGGCAAATTTCGTGTGCGGTAATAGCGTCGATAGTATTTACACCCCACCCTCCCCAGTTGTTTCTATTGGCCAGTGTAAGTCTGGCATTGCTAGCATAAGCATGCCATTCGGTTCCAAATGGCGTAATAAAAACAACGATGGCATGAGCGGATTCATTTCTTACCCGCATAGCATTTCGATAACCGGACACACCATTCCAATCGCCAGTGAAACTACTGCCATTATATCTTACGGCCAGCATTGCAGGATTTCTCCAGTAATCTTCTTTGCTACTATTATTGCCGTTAGCGACATCAATGGACACATATTGATAGTCGAATACCCAAGTTAGGTTTCCGGATGGATGCTGAGATGCCAACCAGTTTACACCAGTCTGAACCTCGTTTCGTAAGGTGGTTCTGTCTGCAGAAGAAAATTTTGGACCTCCAGTTCTTGAAGACTCCACAAATACTACACCGATTGAAATTTCTCCGTTCATTCGCCAGCAACTTTCTTCTGCACCCACAGCTCTGGCATTCCCCTTGCCGACTTTAAATAATTTATTGGCTGCTTCTGGAGTAAGACTTAAAATGGTTTCCTTTAGTTCTGGTTGCAGCATTGCCAGCCTTGCCAAATGATATACCTGAGTAGGATCTTTCAAGTTTTCGAGAAGGCTGGCTTCCATTTCCATAAAATCATTGGATGATGATTTCGTTTTAGCAGAACGAATGGAACGAGGACTGCTCTCTACCTTAAGATTTTCTTCCCCTACGGTTTCTAAAAAAAAATCGTGATCGATATCTGAATGTCGGGGGGCATCATAGTTTTTATCCCCCCAAGAAATACCTGTTCCCGGATCTGCTTTCTTAAGACTTCTGGTTGCCGGTTTAAAAAACTGATTCCATACAGCTGCTATTTCTTTGGCTTCTTTTCCTTTCAGTTCTTTTACCTCGACCTGACCATCATATACTTTTTCAAATAATTTAGATTGCTGAATGGTTTTGAAAGCTTTTTCTGTGGTTAAGATTTCGATAGCCATGTCGGAATACTGAGCCAGAACAGTGACTTCTTTCTTTTTCAGAAAATCCATTGCTTTAGACATAGCTTCACGACCTGTGGTGGCAAGATAGAGTAATGATCGGGTTTCCATTTCTTTTACTTTAGAGGTTAAAAAATGAGGACGCAGAGGCAACAATTGACATCCCGAAAGTAAGAAATAGAAAAAGGTTAGTGATTGAAAGGGTATCACTAATATATGTGATGAATCAAATGTTTTGACTCATCTCGAAATTACTCATGATTATTAATGGTCAGATGAATCTGTTGTGAATCCAATTTTACATACGCAGTTTTCATCGCATTCTGTTTCGACAAAAAAACTTCGTTTAGGCAATGAAGGATTCTTGTTTTTCATTGCATCACATGAAAGTTTATCCTAAAAATTCGTATTAAATCAATATGCCCATTCCACTAACGTTGCACCCCAGGTAAATCCACCACCAAAAGCTGCTAATACAATTTTATCGCCCTTGTTTAATCTGCTTTCCCACTCCCACAAGCAAAGTGGTATAGTGGCAGAAGTAGTGTTACCATATTTCTGAATATTGATCATTACTTTTTCCTTAGGAAGATTGATGCGGTTAGCTGTGGCATCAATAATTCTAAGGTTTGCCTGATGGGGTACCAACCAAGCAATATCATCCCCTGTCAAATTATTTCTTTCTAGAAGTTCCGCGCTTACATCAGCCATGCCTTTTACAGCAAACTTAAAAACAGTCTGTCCTTCCTGATAGGCAAAATGTTCTTTATTGGCAATGGTTTCTGCCGATGCAGGATAAGCACTTCCTCCGGCTTTCAATCTTAAATACTGTGCGCCGGTTCCATCACTTTTCAATAGGCTGTCTTTGATTCCAAGTCCTTCTTCACTAGGTTCTAATAATACCACACCCGCTCCATCACCAAATAGAATACATGTTGCACGGTCGGTATAATCTACAATCGCACTCATTTTATCTGCACCCACCACCAATACTTTTTTGTATCGCCCACTCTCGATGAGAGCCGTGCCTTGCGTAAGGGCATATAAAAAACCAGAGCAGGCGGCAGATAAATCAAACCCAAATGCATTAACAGCCCCTACCTTGGCTGCAACTATATTGGCAGTGGCCGGAAAAACCATATCGGGTGTCACGGTTGCCACAATGATACAATCAATTTCAGATGCATCAATTCCTTTTTTCTTTAGCAACCCTTCGATGGCCGGAGCAACCATTTCACTTATTCCTTTTCCTTCACCTTTTAAAATTCTACGTTCTTCAATTCCAGTTCTTGTTCTGATCCATTCGTCATTGGTATCTACTAATTTTTCCAAATCAAGATTAGTAAGCTTGTCTTCTGGAACATAGCCATGAACTGCTGTAATTGCCGCTGTAATTTTATTAGCCATTGGGTTTAAAAAATTTGTTGCCAAAGGTAGTGGATTTTTAATTTCTCTTTTTCCGAATTTCAATTTTACATTCGTGGCTATGATTGCATATTTAAAAGGTAAATTCTTCAACATATCTCCATCGGCTGTGATTGTGGATGTGCAGGGTATTGGTTATGAGGTAAACATCAGTGTGAACACTTTTACAAAAATTCAGGATAAGGAAAGTGGCTTGCTTTTTACACATCTAATCATCAGGGAAGATGCCCATTTATTGTTTGGCTTTGCCGATGCAAAAGAGAAAGATATTTTTTTGCAATTACTCACTGTATCAGGCATAGGCGCAAATACTGCCCGGCTCATACTCTCTTATATGAAACCAGAAGAAGTATCCTTAGCCATTATAAACGGCGACAGCAAATCGCTTGAGAAAGTAAAAGGGATTGGAAAAAAAACGGCCGAAAGAGCCGTACTTGAATTGAGAGATAAAATAGGCAAACAATATCCTGAAATCACTATCTCACCCAATCACCAATTTGTGAACACCATCAAACAGGATGCGCTGGAAGCTTTGCAGGCATTAGGGATCAATAGGCAAATGGCTGAACAACATGTGATAAAAATATTGCAGACCGAGCCGGAACTTCAGGTAGAAGCATTGATAAAAAAAGTTTTGAAAGGAATTTAAACCTGCCAGTGCCTATTTCCTTTTGAAGTCTCCTCGCTTCCAGGCATTAATAAACTCCATCCAGGCTGCCGGACTGAAGATGTTCATGGGAGGCACCTGGCCTTGGTAACGGGCTTTCTGAAATACATTATTTAGCTGTCTGCTAGTAGCTTCCCTACCATCATAAGGGAGCTTGGCAAGATAGGCTCTGCGCGCCTCAGGAGTATTAGCTTTTCGCAATATTTCTAACTCGTCTTCGGCCACTTTTACATTCACAAAATCGCGGGCAAATTGTTCCGGAGTAGGTCTTGGTCGAATGATGGCCACTGGAAGAAAAGCAGTATCGCGCACCATTGTCTTTACCACACTATATTGAGCGCCTTGCAAAGTGTCAGGTATCTTTACAGACCCGGGCAAATAACTAATATGCGAAAATTCAATTATATCACCCTTTAAAGCGGCTATAGAAAAAACACCTTCGTTATTTGTAATAGTTCCTCTTTTTGTTCCTTTGATAGAAACACTCACCGCTGGAATACCGTCCAAACTATCCGCAGTCATGACAACCCCAAATAATTGAACAACTGAATCTCTGGCTTTTTCGAACTGGGCATTAGCTGCCATACTGAAAAACAAAACCAAACCAATAAACAAAAATATTTTCTTCACTATGCCAAAATTAAGTAGATGAATATTAATACGGACAACAATTTGGATAGAATGGTGTTTATCTTTGGGTATTATTTTTGAATTTAACATAAGCTTTAATAATGACAAAAGAAAAAGTTTTAGAAGCCCTAAAAGCAGTCTATTTTCCAGGAGATAAAATGAATATTGTGGATGCGGGAATCGTTCAGGATTTAACCATTGAAAAATATTATATCTCATTTAATCTTATCATCAGCACAGATGATGCAGATACAAGACAAAAACTAAAAAGAGAAGCCATCAAGGCAATCAAGGACAATTCAGGAAACGACATTGTTACCAAGATTGGATTTGCACCAAAACAAACGCAGGGGTCGGGATATGAACAACCCAACAAACTACTGCCTGGCGTAAAAAATATAATTGCAGTCATTAGTGGTAAGGGTGGTGTAGGCAAAAGTACGGTAGCCGCCAATCTGGCTTTAGCACTGGCGGAAAAAGGTGCAAAAGTAGGTTTAATGGATGCTGATATTTATGGTCCAAGTGTGCCAATCATGTTTGGTGTTCGAGGCGAAAGACCGATGATGAAGGATGTAAATGGGAAGGGCATGATTGTACCCCTGGATCGATTTGGAATAAAATTACTAAGTATTGGATTGCTGGTTGATGAAAATAAAGCAGTGGTATGGCGAGGTCCGATGGCTAGTAGTGCCATCAAACAATTTATTTCGGATGTGGATTGGGGCAATCTGGACTACCTGATAATAGATATGCCGCCAGGTACCGGCGATATTCATCTTACCTTACTACAGACCATAAAGGTAACAGGAGTAGTAATTGTTAGCACACCACAGGACGTAGCACTGGCAGATGCCAAAAAAGGAATTGCTATGTTTGGACAGGCTCAGTTAAATGCAAAAATTATTGGCCTGGTGGAAAACATGAGCTATTTCACTCCAACAGAATTACCTGAAAATAAATATTACATTTTTGGCAAACATGGCGGCAGAAAACTTGCCGACGAATACGACCTACCATTTCTGGGAGAGATCCCCTTGGTACAAAGCATTAGAGAGGGCGGTGATATTGGAGTGCCAGCCATGATGGGCGATGAGCCTGTAAGCAGGCAGGCCTTTACAGACTTTGCTAATGCTGTTATTGCAAACAGCTAACGCATTTCTCCAAATTAGTAAAATTAAAAAACCGTTTTATAGCAACATAAAACGGTTTTTTGATTCATAATAAATTTTAGCCTATAAACCCAATACTTCCTTCATTGTAAAAATGCCTTTTTTCCCATTTAAAAACTCAGCAGCGATTACCGCCCCTAAGGCAAAACCATTTCGGTTATGTGCTGTGTGGGTAATGGCAATATCGTCAATCTCCGAAGTGTAGGAAATTGTATGTGTGCCGGGTGCTGGATCTATACGTTTACTCACGATCAACAATTCACCTTCTTGTGGTATAACATCATTCACCCATTTTTTCTTTTCGGTATAGCTCTCCATCACGCCTTCGGCTAAAGTGATAGCTGTGCCACTGGGCGCATCTCTTTTTTGTGTATGATGGATCTCCTCCAGTGAAACAGCATACTCCTTGTAAGGATGCATCAGTGCTGCGAGTTTTTTGTTCAATTCAAAAAACAGGTTTACACCTACACTAAAGTTGCTGGCATAAATAAAGGAGCCATTCTGTTGATGGCACAATTGCTGAACTGTGTCCATTTTATCCAACCAGCCGGTGGAACCACTTACCACTGGAACACTCAACTCCAGCAATTTAATTACATTTTCATAAGCGGTATGCGGACCCGTAAACTCAATGGCCACATCGGCTTTAGCGATATTCTCTTTATTAAAATCAGACAGATTGTTTTCATCTATCTTCAATACTATTTCATGCCCTCGTTCCATAGCTAATGCTTCAATAGCTTTTCCCATTTTACCATATCCTATTAATGCTATATTCATAATTGTAATTATTCTTTGAAAATATAAACCCGAAAATCAAATAGCGAGTTTCCGTCTATTTTATTCTTAACACAAGACTTAGCCCATTCGTTCGGGCCATTTCGCTATAGCCGGGTTGAACATGAAAAGACAGATTGGGAGAAATATCGAAACTGCTTAAATGTGCATCAACTGTAGCATCCACCACATTTAGTGCCCAGAAAATCACAAAATATAAAGCCGTGTAATCTACATATCGTCTGTAAGAATCTCGGTAAGTTCTAATATCCTCAGATCTTATTCCACTTTGTCCTTCAAAAAAAACGGTTCGCAATCTTTCGTATATCTTATTATAGGCAATGGAACCAATACTATCTGTTCCTTGTTGAATATTGTTGGCAACAATATAAGCATATCGTGTGCGTCGGTACCATTTCAGGTTGTTGATAAATATTCCTCCTGTGGCGCCCAATGCAGCATATACTATTGGCACTTTCCAAATCTTTTTATTGTACACCTGCCCCCATCCTGGCAAAACCGCAGATCGCAAAGCTGCCGCACTGGGTCTTCGGCTGTTTGGATTTTCTATCTGTGTACTATTAGAAACTGCTTCCAGAATCTCCCCAATCGTTTGCTGAGAGGCCGAATCTTGTATCACTTCGAGTTCCGCAACCTTGGCTGTATCCACTACCTGAGCATTAGTTGCAGTAAGGCTGCAAAGCGATATTAAAAATAGGATGAAAAGTTTTGTTGCAAATTGCATACTGCAAATAAAATACAGATTAATCTATTGACACGTTAAAATTGTGCAGAAGCTTGTTCAGTTCTTCTACCGAGTAATAATCAAACGTAATTTGACCATCCCCTTTTGAACTGTGTTTGAGTTTTACCCGGGTATCAAACTGTGAAGCCAGTTTATCTTCTATGCGTTGAAATGGTGAAGCTAGACCGCTCTTGGCCGGCTTTTTTCCTCCGGACTCTTTGTACATATTGCGTACTAACACTTCGGCTTGTCTTACAGAAAGTCCCTTTTCTTTTATTTCTCTAAAAATAAAAAGTTGACGATCCACGGTGTCCACATTGATCAAAGCTCTGGCATGCCCCATGCTAATGATACTGTTTCTAACTGCCAACTGAATATCTGGAGGCAGTTTCAACAAACGAATAAAATTAGCCACGGTACTTCTGTCCTTTCCCATTCTTTCCGCCACATGATCCTGCGTGTAGTCCAGTTCATCCATCATTCGCTTATAACTCAACGCAATTTCCATAGCATTCAAATCTTCTCTCTGCAGATTTTCCAATAAGGCCAGCTCTAGGAGTTCTGTATCATTTGCCTGACGGATGTAGGCTGGCACTTCCAACAGGCCGGCTATTTTTGAAGCCCTTAATCTGCGTTCACCAGCGATCAGTCGATACTTACCATTCGCCATTTTTGAAACCGTAAGCGGCTGAATGATATCATGAGTTTTGATGGATTGAGCCAACTCCTGCAAGGCCTGTTCATCAAAATCTGTACGCGGCTGCTTGGGATTGGTTTCTATATCCGCTACTGGAATCTTAGAAATATTGGTTACCGCTTCCACTACTGTTTTCTTCAGATCTCCGGTACCACTTTTCAATTCTGCATCTATGCTGCCCAGCAAAGAACGAATTCCTTTGCCCAAGGCATCTTTATTTAATTTTTGTGTAGCCATTTTATTTTTTGAAATTGGATGTTTTGGGTTAGTTATTTCAAGTTTGAATTTCTACCTGCTTCTGGTTTACTCCAGAATTTTTTCTTCGTTTGGAATCCTTGTCAGATTGTTTTTTTGTAAAATCTCTTTAGCCAGATTCAGATAATTCAGAGAGCCTTTGCTGGCTCCATCGTACAGTATAACAGGCTTGCCAAAACTAGGTGCTTCACTCAGTTTTGAATTTCGATGTATAATTGTATCGAATACCAAATCCTCAAAATGTCGGCGCACTTCGCTCACCACCTGATTACATAAACGGAGTCGGGAATCGTACATAGTCATAAGAATGCCTTCAATTTTCAAATCTGTATTCAACCGGCTTTGAACTATCTTAATTGTGTTAAGCAATTTACCCAACCCTTCGAGCGCAAAAAATTCACACTGAACCGGAACGGCCACCGAGTCGGAGGCTGTCAGTGCATTCACCGTAATTAGTCCAAGAGAAGGGGAACAATCTATCACGATAAAATCATACTCATCTCTTACATCTCTTAAAAGATTTTTAAGAACCATTTCCCGGTTGGGATAGTTAATCATTTCTATTTCCGCTCCCACCAAGTCTATATGTGAGGGTATTAAATCTAGGTTTGGAATTTCACTTTTTAAAATCACATTACGAGCCGGAGTCTGATTGGCCATGCAGTCATACAAACTTTGGGTAATATTATGCAAATCAAAACCAACTCCAGTAGTACTATTTGCCTGAGGATCAGCATCTACCAACAATGTTTTAAACTCAAGCACAGCAAAACTGGCTGCCAGGTTAATTGCAGTTGTGGTTTTCCCCACGCCTCCCTTTTGGTTTGCTACTCCTATTATTTTTGCCATAATTCCGCACCATGATTTAAGGATTTATTTACGTCAGTAATGAATAAATCATGGAGAACCGCAAATGTAAAGTTTTTGAATCAGGAAACTAAGTATAAATTGGGGAATATAGCAGGAAGCAAAATTAGCTTTCCGACCAGCGATTATTAACACAATCAAAAGTTAATTTTAAGATATACTCCTTAGTTTTGAATTAGAAAAAATCTTTATAAATATGCGTAATGGTTCCGTATTGTGGATAGCACTCCTAATAATTTTGTTGATTGACCTTTATGTTTTCTTTGCAACAAGGTCACTAATTAGTATTTCATCCAACAGAAATCGGCTATTGTACACCTTTATTTACTGGGCTGTTTCTTTGCTGGCATTGGCAACTACATTATCTCTTCCCTATTTACAGTTTAGCGAACAGCATAGCCTTTTAAAAAGCACCCTTATAGCCTTAATTTTTGCGCTTTGTCTGGGAAAAATCATTGCTGCTCTTTTCTTTTTTGTGGACGATATCCGACGTGGTGTGCAATGGCTTGCTGGCAGAGCATTTTCTACTAATAACGAGATCAGTGAAGTGTCAGGAGCTACCGAAAATGCAATCACCCGTTCTTCCTTTCTTTCATGGCTGGGAGTGATTGCCGGGGGTGGACTATTTAGTACATTCATTTATGGTCTTACCAATAAGTACAACTATCAGATTAAGCAAATGAAGCTGAGTTTTGAAAACCTTCCAGCCTCTTTCAAAGGACTAAAAATTATACAAATTTCCGATATCCATAGTGGCAGTTTCACCAATTACAAGGCGGTAAACAAAGGGGTAGATATGATACTAAATCAAAAGCCGGATATAATTCTTTTTACTGGAGATTTGGTCAATAATAAAAGTGATGAAGTAGGCGAATACCAGAAAATTTTCAGCAGGTTGAAAGCTCCTATGGGTGTTTACTCCACTTTGGGCAACCACGATTATGGAGACTATGATCGATGGCCCTCTCCCGAAGCAAAGGCCAAAAATTTGGAAAAACTAAAATCCATACATACAGACATGGGCTGGCGATTGATGCTGGACGAGCATCTTCCATTGGAAAAAAATGGTGAAACTATTGGATTGATTGGAGTACAAAACATCAGCGGCAGAGGTCGCTTCCATTCCTACGGAGATCTGTCCAAAGCCATGCAGGGTGCTGAACACTATCCATTTAAAATATTGATGAGTCATGACCCTTCTCATTGGGATATGGAAGTAAACAAGGAATATCAGGATATAGATTTGACCTTGAGTGGACATACACATGGCATGCAATTTGGGGTAGAGATTCCCGGATTCAGGTGGAGTCCGGTAGAATATGTGTACAAACAATGGGCAGGTCTTTACGAACAGGGTAAACAAAAACTATATGTGAACAGAGGCTATGGCTTTATTGGTTATCCAGGACGGGTGGGCATGTTGCCCGAAATCACTGTATTTGAACTTAGCTAAGACAAAATATTATCCGTATCTAAAAAAAACTTTAACCCTTTAAAACAAAATTTTATGATCCGCAAAGCAGTATTGTTTTCTATTTTTCTGGTCTTGTTTGCTACTATCGTTCAAGCTCAGTTTCATATAGGAGTAAAAGGAGGTGTAAATATTGGTAAGATAGATGGCAAAAGTTTTAATGATGAATTTTCTTACAGTTATCTGGTGGGTGCCCTGGCAGAAATCGGTCTGGGAAACCGGGTAAGTATTCACCCCGAAGTATTATTTTCCCAAACTTCTGTTACCACCAGCAAAGACTATGCAGAGGTAGTACCCAATCCAAACCAGGAGCAGATTAAAAAAAATCTGAATTATTTATCTATCCCCATTCTGCTCAATGTGAAACTGGCAGGGCCACTACATGTGGAAGCAGGGCCACAGTTTGGCATACTTCTGAACAAGGATAAAAAAGTAATTGACTCCGGAAAAGAAGTTTTCAAAAATGGAGATTTTTCGGTAGCGGCCGGAGCGGGTTTACACCTGAGCGTTTTTAGGGTTTTTGCCCGATATGTAATCGGTCTGAGCAATATCAGCAATCTGCCTAATCAGGAAGAATGGAAAAATCAGTCCATACAGGCTGGCATAGGAATTGTCTTTTAGAAAAATTATTATCAGAAAAAAAAACTGCCCTTTTGGGCAGTTTTTTTTTTAACAACAATCAGCCAATTATTTCGACTTCACCACCTCATAAAAAGTTTCCCCATCGTTGGTTTGCTTCTTGTAATACACACCATTGGGTGAAACAAATTGCGATTCGCCATTCACGGAAACTTCCTTACAGTTTTTGGGCAACTGCTCAAAGCGATCACCCACCTGAGGTAAAACCGGATTGATCACTTCTGGTTTTTCATTTCCATTTTTTACAATAGGTGTATTTTCATTTATTGGGTTACTATTCTGGAAATCATTTTTATTATACCTTTCTGGTGCATCTTCTTCCTGATCGTATTGATTCTGATATGCTTCATCCAAACGCAGCTCACCATCTTTTCCTACTATTGTATATTCTGGACGACCATCTTCTCTTTTGTTCATCTGATAGTAAACCCCACCCGATTCATAATAATACCTACCCTCTATCTTTCTTAGCTTTGCACTCATTGGAATACGATCTACCACCGCACCCAGTGGTGGTGCGACCATTTGATAATCGCCATCTTCTCCTTCCCGATAAAAAGTATTGTTTCGATAATAATAGGCAATGCCTCCATAGATTCTTTTTTCAGCACCCAAAGGCAAACTGTGAACACGTCTTTCAGATGGAGGAATGACAATATTGAACCCGACGCGTGGCCCCCAGCCATAGCCCCAATACCCACTCCCCCAAATGCCTCCCATCGCAGTACCCAAACTAATCATAACATGTGGTCGTGGGCGATAACCCGACATGGAGCGGTGGTGGTGATATCGCCGCTGTGCATTTACTTCTGAACCTAAAACTAAAAAAAGACCGACTAAAAAAATGGGTATAAATAATTTTTTCATTTCCTTTTTTTTGTCTTGACGCTGCTTCGGCGGAAAAGGATGGTTGAAATGCTTTTTATTTTGTTAAACAAAAATTCCTATCTGCCTTAAACTGTAATTTTTGCATTTATACTTTATGTGATTACATTTGAAACTTTGAAAATTATATTATGGCAAAAGCAAAAAACACAAAAGCCGCAATCGCAAATAAAGATTCGGTAATAACACCCGACTCAATGAAGTTTTTGAAAAACTATATTGATAACGCTTCTCCGGTTGGCTTTGAAATAGCTGGACAAAAATTGTGGTTAAACTATTTGAAACCCTATATTGATGATCAGTTTGTGGATGCATACGGTACTGCAGTGGGTATCATCAACCCTGGTCATCCTTTTAAGGTAGTGATAGAGGCACATGCTGATGAGATAAGTTGGTTTGTAAATTACGTTTCAGATAGTGGATTGATTTTCCTAAAAAGAAATGGTGGAGTGGATCATCTGATAGCACCTGGACTAAGGGTAAACGTGCATGGCAAAAAAGGCATTGTAAAAGGCGTATTTGGATGGCCGGCCATTCATACAAGAATAGGCAAGGAAAACGAAACTCAACCCAAAGTGGAAAACCTTTGTATTGATTGCGGAGTAAGTTCAAAGAAGGAAGTAGAAGCCTTAGGCATCCATATTGGAGCGGTAGTTACCTACCAGGAAGGCTTTGACGAATTGGCCAATAATTTTTATATTGGTCGTGCCTTCGATAATCGCATTGGTGGGTTTATAATTGCAGAAGTAGCGAGATTATTAAAAGAAAATAAAAAGAAATTACCGTTCAGTCTTTATGTGGTCAATGCCGTTCAGGAAGAAATAGGGCTTCGTGGTGCAGAGATGATTGCCCATCGTATCAAACCAGATGTGGCCATCATCACTGATGTTACTCATGATACCGGACATTTCCTGATAAATAAAAAAATTGAAGGGGACATTGCCTGTGGCAAAGGTCCTTCGTTGGCCTATGGCCCAGCCATTCAAAACAAGCTTTTGGCTTTTGTAGAAAAAGTAGCCGAAGATCATAAAATTCCAGTACAATGGCGCGCTCTGAGTAGAAGCACGGGTACCGATACAGATTCCTTTGCTTATGCCAATGATGGCTGCCCGTCAGTCCTCATTTCAATGCCTTTAAGATACATGCATACCACCGTGGAAATGATCCATAGGGACGATATTGAAAATACCATTAAACTCATGTATCAAACTTTACTCACATTAACACCCAAAACAAATTTGAGTTATATGTAGTCTTACAAAAAGGATAAGATTAAAACCTGTCAAACAAAATGGCAGGTTTTTTTATTTGTCATCAATAAAATGGCCAGAGGTTTAATATACCGTTACTGCCTTAACATTTACCTTTAGAAATTTTCAATAATTGATGTAAATCAATAAATTAAAATGTTAAAGGATTGGTTACAATTTGTTAATACAATACAAATTCCCGATAAACTTAAATCTGTTTCTTTGCCGGACTAAAAATTATGTTATGTTTAAAAAGCTATTATTAGTCTTAGGGCTGTTTGTCTTAACAGCAAATTTTATGAATGCGCAAACGATTACCGGAAAGGTGTTAGATGCAGAAACTAGTATACCGGTGGAGGCCGCTACCATAAAATCAGCTACAGAAACCGCAGTAGTTTCTGAAAATGATGGTAGTTTTTCAATTAGAATTAATTCAAAAACCGGAAGCCTAAAAATTACACATATTGGTTATGAACCCAAAATCGTTAAATACGATATTAGGGACAATCAGTCAATCCTTAATCTAGGAGTAATACTTCTAAAACAGGATGAAGCCACCAGCTTAGACGAAATTATTATAGTGGGTAAAGGTGTAATTGACCTTGCTCGGGATCGAAAAACTCCGATTGCCGTATCCACAATCAAAGGAACCGACATTCAGGACAAAATAGGTACAGGCGATATTTCACAGGCATTAGTCAACACACCTTCTGTCTACGTAGGGAATCAGTCTGGTGGTTTTGGTGATTCCAGAATATCTGTCCGTGGTTTTGAGCAGGATAATACCGCCTACCTGTTAAATGGTCAACCTATCAATGGTATGGAAGATGGAAAAGTGTACTGGTCCAACTGGTCAGGCATGTCCGATATTGCCAATGCGATTCAAATTCAGAGAGGTCTTGGTTCTTCCAAATTAGCAATTTCTTCAGTGGGTGGTACAGTAAACTTTGTCACAAAAGCTACAGAACTGCGTGAGGGTGGGTTTGTGTCCTTTGGCACAGCAAATGACAGTTACTACAAAGGAACCATCGCTTACAATACTGGCATGAACAAAGATGGCTGGGGTGCTTCAATTTTGTTATCCCACTGGCAGGGTGATGGCTATAACGCTGGAACAAAAGGTGCTGGTCAAAATTATTTTTTCTCAATAGGATATAAACCAAACGATGTTCATCAGTTCAATTTATTACTTACCGGAGCTCCTCAGTATCACGATCAAAATTTCTCAAAACGTATTTCTGACTACCAAAAATATGGCAGGAAATATAATAGTAACTGGGGCTATTTAGATGGTAAATATGTAACAGAAAGAAAAAATTTTTATCATAAGCCGGTTGCTAATTTCAACTGGGATTATAAGATTAATAAAACTACCAATTTATCTACTGTTCTTTATGCGTCATGGGGACGTGGTGGTGGAACCGGAAATTATGGGAGTAGTTCCTATAGGTTGAGGGATAATGCAAGTGGTTTGTATGTATTTGACAGTGTGGTTAAGCATAACTTAAGCGCAGCAAATGGAATTGGCTCCTCTAGCGGAAAAAACTATTTGATACGTGCCTCCATGAACAATCATTCCTGGAATGGTGTGGTTTCAAACCTAAGCAAAGAACTATCCAAATATTTAACCCTCAATGTAGGATTAGATATAAGAACTTATAAAGGCACACACTATCGCCAAGTAGCCGATTTCATGGGTTTAAATGGCTGGACAGAATCACGCGGACTTAGGGGAGCAGATCACCAACCTTCAAGCACACAAACGGCCAATACTGTTACAGAGTCCTTAGAAGCAATGCCATGGTCTGCATTGTTTAAGACTATCCCTGCCAATCAAAGAATAGACTATGACTATTCGGAAAATATTAGCTACGGAGGTTTGTTTGGACAAATAGAATATGCAAAAGAAAGTTTTTCTACATTTTTTCAAGGCTCGCTATCCACACAATCTCATAAGCGTAAAGATGTATACGACTACCAACCTCAGTATCAGGATGCTGAAAAAGTAAACAACTTGGGTTATAATGTTAAAGGTGGGTTAAGCGTAAACCCTGGCTCAGGTTCCAGTTCGTTTTATGCCAATGCCGGATTCTACTCGCGCCAGCCCTACCATGATAATGTCTATTTAAATTTCACAAATCAAATAAACCCATTAACTTCCAATGAAAAGATACTTGGTTTAGAACTCGGATATGCCTTTAATACCCCTGGATTTACAGCCTCTTTGAATGCATATCGTACCACATGGGCAGATAGAGTAACTACTACATCAAATCTTGCTACTATAGCCAAAACTTATGGTACTATTACCGTACAACCTGGAGATGTTATTTATACTTCCAACCAAGGGGTTGAACAAGTGCATACCGGATTGGAACTGGATTTCTCTATCAAAACCATTCAAAATTTGAAAATTAATGGATTTGGTTCTATTGGTAATTGGGTATATAATGGTGATGTGATTCAAACCCTTTATGACGAAAGTCTGCAAACACTCGAAGTGAAAAATACGGATGTGGACGGCGGCAAGGTGGGGGGCTCTGCACAAACCACTTTTGGCTTGGGTGCAGTTTATGAATTTTTCAAGGGCTTTTCGACCGATGTGGATTGGAGATATTTTGCAAAAAACTATGCTACTGTCGTTGCGAAGGACAATTTGGTATTGCCCTCCTATAATGTCACTGATGCAGGAATAGCCTATAAACTTTTTCTCAAAAACAGAAAAAGCATTCGAATTCGATTCAATGTAAATAATCTATTCCAATCTATTTATTTATCTGATGCTACTACTAATATCAAAGCGACAGACAACGTAAGTTCATCCAACCCTGGTGCTGGTACTTATCAATCCAATAACAGGATGTATAAGGGACTGGCCGATGCCAATCAGGTATATTTTGGTATGGGAAGGACTTGGGCAGTAACTGTAAAATATTCGTTCTAATAATTTCCTTACATTTCTATTTTAAAACCAGCTACGGCTGGTTTTTTTTATTGCCTATTAAAATCCACAAGCAATTGGAACGCAAACGAACTGGTGTTCCCTATTCCACAACGCGACATAGATGCCTCGGAAGGTGTGATCAAACAAAACGCAGGATACTAATTTTCTTTTTTCATTATTTATAAAGCGGGAGTACGGAACTCCCGCTTATTTTTTTACTATCTTTCCCGATAAAAAATTTCATACTTTGAAAAAACTATTTATTCTATTTGCCATATTTTTTATAAGCCTGGTTTCCCTTGCTCAATTACAATCGCCTCAGCAGTTTCTTGGCTATCAATTAGGCACCCGATATACTCCTCATTACAAAATAGTAGCCTATTTCCAACACCTGGCTTCACAATCGCCGATGGCTCTGGTAAAATATTATGGTACCACCAATGAGCATCGGGAATTATTAGCGGCCGTAGTAGGAACTGAAGAGAATATAAAAAAATTGGATCAGATTCGTAAGGAGAATATCGCTGTCAGTGAAGGCAAATCAGGCTTTGACAGCCAACAACCTGTGATCGTTTGGTTGAGCTACAATGTGCATGGCAATGAACCCACCTCCTCAGAAGCAGCAATGCAAACTTTGTATGATCTGGTAAACCCGATCGAAACCAAAACCAAAGAGTGGTTGAAAAATAGCATCGTAGTAATAGACCCCTGCCTGAACCCAGATGGAAGGGATCGATATGCCAATTGGTTTAATAGTGTGGTGGGAAACAACTATGATGCCACTCCCCTTGCCAGAGAACACAGAGAGCCCTGGCCACAAGGTAGATCGAATCATTATTACTTCGACCTCAACAGAGACTGGGCCTGGCAAACACAGAAAGAAAGTAAGCAAAGACTGGCTTTCTACAACAGTTGGTTGCCACAAATACATGTAGATTTTCATGAACAGGGATACAATAGTCCTTATTATTTTGCACCCGCTGCCGAGCCTTTTCATGATGTGCTCACCAAATTTCAAAGAGATTTTCAGGTAACGATTGGTAAAAACCACGCTGGCTATTTTGATAAGAATGGATGGTTGTATTTTACCCGCGAACGATTCGATTTATTCTATCCATCCTATGGAGATACTTATCCGCTTTACAATGGTGCCATCGGGATGACCTACGAGCAGGGCGGTATCAGCGGTGGACTGGGCGTTATCACAAAGGATGATGATACTCTAACCCTGGTAGATCGGGTAGCTCACCATGTCACCACCGGACTCAGCACAATAGAAATATCTTCTAAAAATTCCGCGCGAATTCTGTCAGAATATAAAAAATACTTTGCTGATGCGTTGGCTGGAAAATATGATATCAATCAAAGCTATGTAATCAAATACAAGGATGTCGATGCCATGAGGATAGCCTCTCTGAAAGAACTCTTAAATAAGAATCAGATTGAGTATGGCACTGGGTCAGGATCTTACAAAGGCTATAACTATCACACCCAAAAAGAAGAGAGTTTCTCTTTAGAAGAAAAGGATATGGTGATCACCACCCGACAAAGAAAGGGAGCACTTGTGAGAGTATTGTTCGAACAAAAATCCAGACTCACCGACTCTATCACTTACGACATAACAGCCTGGTCGCTACCCTATGTTTATGGTGTGGATGCCTATGCTTCTAAGTCATCTATTGCCATCAAAAATGAGACAAAAGAGCCCATAGCCAATCAGTTGAATGAGGCCTATGGCTATGTATTCCCCTGGTCAGGAGTTCCATCAGTAAAAATGGCTGTGTCTCTTTTACAACAAAATGTGAAGCTGCGTGTATCTGAAAAAGCGTTTAAATTCAAAGGAAAAACATACAGTGCCGGAACAGTCCTTGTATTAAGAACCAGCAATGAAAGCCGGAAAGCATCCCTTAAATCTATTTTGCAGCAGGCAGGAAATGAGTTCAATGTGCCCGTGGAGGAAATAGGTTCGGGCATGATGGATGAAGGTTTTGATTTTGGCAGCTCGGGCGTTTGGTCTATCAAAAAACCCAGAGTGGTGCTATTGGCAGGCTCTTCGGTCAGCTCGTTGGCAGTGGGTGAAGTGTGGAGTTTTTTTGATAATATACTCAACTATCCGATCAGTATTGTAAACACGGAAGACTTCAACAGAATAGACTGGAACAATACCGATGTACTGATTATGCCGGAAGGATCTTATGGATTTTTATCTGTCAAGTCTCAGTCGGATATGCTAGGCAACTGGATACGAAACGGCGGCACACTGATCACAATGGAAAGTGCCACACAACAGATTTCCACACAGGGATGGAGCAATCTAAAACTTCGCCACATCAGCCTAGATAGTGCAGCAGCTAAGAAAGTAGAAAAATCAAATTATGCCAACAGAGAAAGAGAGGAAGTTTCCAAAGGTACTCCAGGAGCTATTTTCAAACTAGAGATTGATAATACCCATCCTTTAATGTTTGGATATCCCGATTACTATTACACCCTCAAGCAGGATCGCATCTTTTATGACCCAATCACTGCCGATGGCTGGAATGTAGGCGTGCTAAAGGATACAAAACAAGTGGCTGGCTATGTGGGTCAACAACTTTCTTCCAATCTCAAAAGTGGCGTGGTGATTGCGGTTCAGGACTTAGGTCGGGGTCAGGTGGTTTATTTTGCAGATGATGTGCTCTTTAGAAATTTCTGGAACAACGGCATGTTGATGTTTGCCAATGCTGTATTTATTGTGGGGAACAATTGATTGGGATTTTGATTGAGACAATTTGTACATGCTTTGATTTGATAACATCCAGATAAATACAATTTTTACATTTTCAAAAAATGATTTCCCATTCAGGTTGGTAATTACCACTCCGAATGGGAAATTTCATCTGCTGAAGACTGGGACCTTCCAACCAATGCGGGTATCAATCTAATCTCCATCGAGCATATTACCAAAACTGCCCAAAATACTTCCTTCTTCTTTTCTATTGGTTGTAGCAAAAGACAGAATACGCGAAGCCAATCGGCTCACGGGTAGTGTTTGAATCCAGACTCTGCCGGGACCGGTAAGCGTGGCAAAAAAGAAGCCTTCACCACCAAATAGTTTGTTACGAATGCCACCAATCATTTCTATTTCGTATCGCACGGTTTGTGTGAAGCCGACCAGACAGCCTGTATCAATTTTCAGCCTTTCGCCCGCTACAAGATCTCGGTGAAATACATGCCCACCTGCGTGCACAAAAGACATACCATCACCTTCCAGTTTTTGCATTATAAATCCTTCTCCTCCAAAAAGGCCAGTGCCTAATTTTCGCTGAAACTCAATGCCCACCGATACGCCCTTGGCGGCACACAGAAAAGCATCTTTCTGGCAAACTACTTTTCCTCCGTACTGAGAAAGATCTAATGGGATAATTTTTCCGGGATATGGAGAGGCAAATGACACTTTCTTTTTTGTTTGACTGATATTGGTATATGCCGTCATGAACAGACTCTCCCCGGTTAGTATGCGTTTACCAGCATTCATCAGTTTGCCAAACAATCCGCCTCCCTGGCTCGACTGACTGCCATCACCAAAAATAGTGGCCATGTTTACGCCATCATCCATCATCATAAAACTGCCTGCTTCGGCAATCGCCGTTTCCTGAGGATCCAGCTCTATACTCACAAATTGCATTTCCTCACCAAAAATTTCATATTCTATCTCGTGACTTGTTTTCATTTTTTTATTTTTTATTGATTCATTGTTTTTTATTTCCAGGCTCTTTACGAGCATTCTAATTTTCAAACTACCATTCTACCTCTATGTTCAAAAATGCAAAGCTACCAACCTCATTGTCCACCCAATACTTTCTGTAATTGAGCTGTGTCTAAATGTTTTTCCCATCGGGCTATGACTACTGTTGCCACTGCATTTCCCACCAGATTTGTCAATGCCCTGCATTCACTCATAAACCGGTCAATTCCTAAAATCAGTGTCATACCAGCTATCGGCACTTCTGGCACCACAGCCAGTGTAGCTGCCAGCGTGATGAATCCGGCACCACTTACCCCTGCTGCTCCTTTCGAACTCAACATAGCCACCAATAACAAAACTATCTGGCTTTGCAATGATAAATCAATATTACATGCTTGTGCAATAAAAAGAGCCGCTAGCGTCATATAAATATTTGTTCCATCCAGATTGAAAGAATATCTCGTAGGCACTACCAGACCCACTACAGATTTTGCACAACCGGCTTTTTCCAGTTTCTGCATCAGCGTGGGCAAAGCAGCTTCAGATGAGCTGGTGCCCAACACCAGCAGAAGCTCATCCTTTATATATCTCAAAAACTTAAAAATAGAAAATCCATTGTATCTGGCTACTGCCCCCAACACGCCTATAACAAAGATTAGTGAAGTGGTATAAAAAGTAACCATCAGTGCCAGTAGATTGCCGATAGACTCGATACCATATTTTCCAATAGTGAACGCGATGGCACCAAAAGCCCCCAGTGGAGCAAGTTTCATGAGAATGGATACAATTTTGAACACCGGATGAGCCAGTGCTTCCAGAAAACTCAGCACCGGCTTACTGTCTGGAAGTGTAAGGGAAATGGCAATTCCAAATAGAATGGCGATCAGCAACACCTGCAAAATGTTATCGCCACTGAGAGGGCTGATCAGGGTTTTAGGAATGATGTCGAAAACAAAATTGATAATGGAGCTGTCATGGGCTTTATTTACGTATTGTTTGATGGAGGACGCTTCCAGTGTCCCCGGATCAATATTGAGTCCCTTGCCCGGTTGAACTAAATTACTCACAATTAACCCTATGATCAAAGCCAGCGTGGAAAAAGTGATAAAATAGGCAAATGCTTTTCCGGCTACCCGCCCCACCCTCTTCATATCGTTCATGGATGCAATACCCACCGTAATTGTGATAAAGATGACCGGCGCAATAATCATTTTTATTAAGGATATGAATCCATCTCCCAAAGGTTTCATCATCTCGCCCGACTCAGGAAAAAAATATCCCAACAGTACACCGAGTACAATGGCAATCAGCACTTGCACGTACAAAATCTGATAAAACTTTTTTTTCTTAAATAATTCTGCGGCTATAGATTCTTCAACAATCATTTGGATAGGTTTTAAAAAGTATTCTGCTAAGATAGTCAGAGAGAAATTCTGCTGAACAGAAATCCTGAAAACATTTTGATTAGAATATTTGTGGCTATTCTTCTTTTAAAAATATACTTTTATCTTGCTGAAGTGTGCGCATTGTAAGGCCATATATTTCAGTCATAATATTCTTAGAAGATTCATGAATACAGAAGAAATTCGCAACTATTGTTTGAGCAAACCCTTTGCAGAAGAGGATTTACCCTTCGGGCCCGATACTTTAGTTTTCAAAGTACATGGCAAAATTTTTCTATTGATGGGATTGGAAAAAAGTCCGGTTTCCTTCAATGTAAAATGTCATCCCGACCTGGCTTTAGAACTTCGGGAATCCTATTCTTGTGTAGCACCAGGTTACCACATGAACAAAAAGCATTGGAATACCATAACCATAGACCATTCAGTTTCGCCCAAACTTCTATTTGAATGGATCGATCATTCTTATGACTTAGTAGCAAAACCAAATAATAAAACCAAGCCAAAAATCAACAAATGATTTTGCACTTTACAAACTTGGCTTTCTGCTTCGTATTCTAATTAACCAATCCTTAAATATTATTTATTTATAACTACGTGATGAGGAGTAGGCCCTTGTATGCCATTAGCGTCCCAGGCATTTTTCACCAATTCCTGCACACCAAAATAAACATCCCAGTAGTCTGGCTGAGCAGTATAAGGTCTCACAGCCAGGGTCACCATACCATCACCCACTATTAGCACACTTACTTCAGGAATTGGGTTATCCAGCACTTTTGGATGCTGTTTCATAGCAGCTATAGTCACCTGTCTCACATTGTCTAGGTTCATATCAGGCGAAACCGACATAGCAATATCCACACGCAAATTGCCATGAGTAGTATAATTCACAATAGTACCTGTGGACAAAGGACCGTTGGGCAATATCACCGTTTTGTTATCAGCAGTAAGTATCATGGTGTTGAAAATTCCCTGCTCCTGCACGATGCCTGTCTGACCTTGTGCTTCAATCATATCCCCCACTTTGAAAGGCTTAAAGATGAGCATCATGGCACCTCCGGCAAAGTTGCCCAGCGAACCGTTAAGTGCTGCGCCAATTGCCAAACCTGCACCTGCCAGCAGAGCTGCAAAGGCTGTAATTTGCACACCCAGCATCTGAAACACTGACAGCAACAGCAATATGGTGAGGGACACTTTTACTAAGGAAGAAAGGAAGGTTCGTAATGACGGATCGTAATTGCGTTTCACAAATACTTTGTCCAAAATTCCAGCCAACTTTTTGATAATCCAGGCACCGATAATATACACCAACAATGCACCTAACAATTTTGGGGCAAAATCTATCGCCATCTCTTTGGCTCTAAACAAAAAATTGGAAGTCTGGCTGGTAGCATTTTCAATTTGAAGTAGGTTCATATATAGTCATTATTATTTACAAATGAAACAAAATCTGCTGACACAATGATAAGTAATCGATGAAAAGTTTGTACAAATCTTTAAAGCCCACACTTTATACTTTTAGTGGCCACTTTCAAGTTTGTCTCCTCCACCAAAACCTTCTCAAATAGCAGACTTCTGTTGAAAGAAATAAGTCATCAATAAAGTCAACCCGAACTTTCCAAATACCTTTTCTGGCAAGTATCCTAATGGCAATACTTATAAACCCTTGATTTAGCTGAACAAATCTGAAGACAAATACCTGTCGCCTCTATCACAAATAATACAAACAATCAGCCCCGACTCAAGCTCCTTCGACAACTCCAGTGCCGCATGTACTGCGCCTCCACTGCTCATGCCTGCAAATATGGCTTCCTCCCTTGCCAGTCTTTTAGCCATCGTTCTCGCATTCAATTCATCCACCTCACTGATGCGGTCAATACGATCACGATCAAAAATCTTAGGCAAATAAGATTCCGGCCATTTTCTTATTCCTGGAATACTTGAATTGTCTGTAGGCTGACAACCCACAATCTGGATATCTTTATTCATCTCCTTCAAATATTTAGACACCCCCATGATAGTGCCTGTTGTGCCCATTGCGGATACAAAATGGGTAATCTTATTCTCAGTGTCCTTCCAAATTTCAGGCCCCGTTGTACGATAGTGCATATTGGGATTATCCGGATTGGCAAACTGATTCAGCATCATGTACTCGTCTTTTTGCACCTGTTCTTTGGCATAATCAATGGCTGCTTCTATTCCTCCTTCTTTAGGGGTTAGAATGACTTTTGCTCCATAAGCCTGCATGGTCAGCACCCGCTCACGGGTAGCATTTTCGGGCATCACCAATTCTATTTCCACTCCAAAAAGATTGGCAATCATGGCCAGAGCAATACCCGTATTTCCGCTGGTTGGTTCTATCAGTTTCACCCCAGGTTTCAACATGCCGCTATCCTGCGCACCCTTAATCATTCCGTATGCCGCTCTGTCTTTCACACTCCCGCCAGGATTGTTTCCTTCCAGTTTTGCAAATATCTTTACGCTCTTGTTTACTCCTATTTTACTCAACTCTACCATTGGGGTATTCCCTATCAGATCTATTATTCCTGCCATTTATTATTTTTAGTTTGCTCCAAATTTAAAGCATAATGATTTTAGGAGGCAGAACAAATGTTTTTTCTTTGGGCGTGCCCTATGCTCCACTACGTTCCGCATAGGTCGGGCTGTTTCGGGGTTCCGCCCTCCGCTTCGCTTCGGGCCGGCAATTGCATTGCCGCCCTTCACATCCCTCACGCAGTGTACACTCGACAACAACAGTTACCCAATCAGGTCCAATACCCTTTATCACATTTACAATAAAATCGACCGTACCGATTCCTAAATTACTTTTACTTTTACCAACACGTAACAGTAAGAATATATGATCACACAGGACATCCTAAACAGCTTTCAGACATTAGTAGGCAACGATTGTTTTTTTACAGATCAGGAAAGTCTGCAGCATTATGCTCATGATGAAACAGAAACACTCAGTTTTCAACCACATGTCATTCTAAAACCAACTACGCCTGAGCAAATAAGCGAAATTCTAAAAATATGTAATCAGCATCTAATCCCCGTCACACCACGTGGTGCCGGAACCGGATTAAGTGGAGGCGCTTTACCACATCTGGGTGGTGTGGTAATCTCAACCGAAAAACTGAACAATATCCTTCAGATTGACGAACGAAACCTTCAGGTGACCACCGAGCCAGGTGTTATCACCGAAATATTGCAAAAAACGGTTGCCGAAAAAGGGCTCTTCTATCCACCCGATCCGGCAAGTAAAGGATCTTGCTTCATTGGTGGTAATATTTCAGAAAATAGTGGTGGCCCAAAAGCAGTAAAATATGGGGTAGTAAAAGACTATGTGCTGAATCTGGAAGTGGTTCTGCCAACAGGCGAAATAATCTGGACAGGAGCCAATGTGCTGAAAAACTCAACCGGCTACAACCTCACCCAACTTATAGTTGGTAGCGAAGGAACCCTTGGTATTGTTACAAAAATTGTACTTCGCCTCATCCCCTTGCCCAAGCACGATCTGCTCATGTTAGTACCATTTACCAATTTGGAAAAAGCCTGCGAAGCAGTAAGTGCCATCTTTAGGGCGGGCATCACTCCTAGTGCACTGGAATTAATGGAAATAGATGCTTTAAAAATTGTAAGCAGTATGGTTGAGAATCATTCTATCCCCATCGGAGAAGACCTGGCAGCGCATTTGCTAATAGAAGTAGATGGAAATGATACCGAGGTACTCATGAAAGAGATGGAACAGATTTCAGTGGTTTTGGAAAACTATGGTGCAGGAGATATACTATTTGCCGATGACCAGCAACAGAAAGATGAATTATGGAAACTTAGACGCAAAGTGGCCGAATACGTAAAAATGGTTGGCTATACGATTGAAGAGGATGCTGTAGTTCCAAGAGCCGAACTTCCAAAACTAATAAAAGGACTTAAAGAATTGGGGCGAAAATTTGATTTCCAGGTAGTCGCTTATGGTCATGCTGGCGATGGCAATCTGCATATCAGAATAAAAAAAGACGGAAGCCCCAACAGCTATCAAAACCCTGAAATGGATATCATCATCACGGCATTATTTAAATTAGTAAAAGAACTGGGCGGAACAATCAGCGGTGAACATGGTATTGGTCTAATTCAAAAAGGATTTATGAATATTGTTTTTGAGGAAAAACAAATAGACATCATGAGAGGAATTAAAAAGGTATTTGACCCCAACAGCATCCTGAACAGTGGTAAAATTTTTGATTAAATAGGGTTTGCTGTTTAACATACAGAACAAAAAAAATCTTACTTACCCTTTGTAGTCGGCCTTGAAAAAATGGCGTTAAGAAAAGGTTTGTTCATAAACCCTGATTGACAATTCAGGATGCACGGATTTTGAACATAAGGTCTCGAAAAGCTTGCGGTGTACGAACTGCAAAATGAATTGAGTTTACCGATTTTATTCGGGAGATATACAATATTTGAGTAAAACTGCAAACCCTAAATAATCGTGATCATTTCCCGAAGAACCATCTTACATAAAAAAAAACTCCGCCATTCGACGGAGTCTTATAAATATTCATAATCTAAAAAACTATCCTAAGTAAGATTTTAGAGCACTGCTATATCTGGCTTTTTGTAAACGCTTGATGGCTCTTTCTTTTATTTGGCGAATACGCTCTTTGGTCAGGTCATATTTCTGGCCTATTTGTTCTATAGTTACACCATTTTCGCCATCCAATCCAAAGTAGGCATTCACAATTTCTGCTTCGCGTGGAGAAAGTGATTTTAATACCCGACGAATTTCATTACGTAAAGAATCTTTCATTACATCATCATCGGTATCAGAACCACCTTCCAGCAAATCACCCATTGCCACATCTTCCGCTTCATGAACAGGAGCGTCCAATGAGGTATGACGGGTATTACTTTGGAAGATATTATTAATTTCTGTCTCACTCATTTCCAGCAGTTCAGAAAGCTCTTCGGTAGAAGGTTCTCTTTCATGTTCTTGCTCAAAAGCCATATAAGCTTTATTGGCTTTATTATAAGTTCCGATTTTATTTTGTGGCAAACGCACCAACCGTCCTTGCTCAGCCAAAGCCTGCAGAATACTCTGACGAATCCACCATACGGCGTAGGAAATGAATTTGAAACCCTTGGTTTCATCAAATCGCTGGGCTGCTTTTATCAACCCAAGGTTTCCTTCGTTTATCAGGTCACTGAGAGATAAACCCTGATGCTGATATTGTTTAGCCACCGAAACCACAAAACGTAGATTGGCCTGAACGAGCTTATCTAAAGCCCTTTGATCTCCCATCTTAATTTTCTGAGCAAGTGTGGTTTCTTCCTCAGGTGTAATCATCGAAATTTTTGAGATTTCCTGCAGATACTTTTCTACTGCCTGTGAATCTCTGTTGGTAATTTGTGTAGCAATTTTTAGCTGACGCATATTCTATTTAGTATAAATTCTTTTGGTAAATAGGAAAAATGAAATAAAAGGATTCATTTCAATATTAAATATGAACTCGCAAAAATATGCATAAATGATAAGAAAATCAATTAATCATCCTGATCAAATATGAAAATGATATTATTATTGGTAAAGTTCACCCTTATTCCACTCTTATAACACAATTAAGCTGCAGTGGGTTTTGCTTTTCTATTATTTGTTTTTGCGTAGATCATGACCAACACTCCAACCAAAATCAATCCAAAAGAAATTAATTGTGCCTGAGTCATTTCCATTCCCAAAAAGTGCATTTTTACATTCACCCTAATTCGCTCAATAAAAAATCTTTCCAATCCATTCAGCACCAGATAGATGCCAAACAACATTCCAGGAATAGAAATACGTTTGCGAATCACCCACAAAAAGGCAAATAGGATTAAACAAATAATTATTTCGTAAAGCGAAGTGGGGAAAACTGGTATTGGCAAATGTGTACAATACATATCCTGATTACAGTTTGCCAAAGCTACACCTGCTTCGTTCACATTATGAGGAAAATTGTACGCAAAGAACCAGTCTGGTAAAAAACTTAAAAAGCCTGGTTTAGGGAAAAAGGCACTATGCGTTTCGTGGTTTGTAAAGTAGGCAGCATTGGCACTAAGGGCCGCTTGAAAATCGCCAGGGCTTGCAGGCAGAATTCCACCTTGAGCAGTGGTCTTAAACGCTGAATTATAGATTCCCCAATCTCCATCACCCGACACCTGGCAACCAATTCGCCCTAAAGCATAAGCCAGCATCATCACCGGACCCATCACATCTGTAAATTGAAGAAAATTGATCTTATGTTTTTTTGTGTACCACCACAATGCCACACCGGCGCAAATCAATCCACCATAGAAGGTCAAACCCGACGGTGAAAAAATGGAGGAAGGATCCTTAATAAAAGAATCCCAATTTTCAAACGTATCAAAAAGTTTTGACCCCACCAATCCAAATATCAGTGCTATCATGGTTATCTCCCCCACCCTGTCATGTGGCCACACTCGAATGGTTCGGGTTTCTGGCTTGGCCAATTTTTGTTTATTTTTTTCACGCCACTTCAAAAAAGCAAACAAACCACCCAACAAAATACCCGCAAACCAGTTCCCCTGAGAAGAAAAGATATACTCTTGGGGATTCAGACTCATTGAGTTTTTGATAAACAATAAACCCAGTAGTTTATATCCCAACAGGAATCCAATAATGAAATTAGAAAAAAGTTCTCCTATAGAAGCAGGCTTACCTATCGTAATGGTTTCCTCGGTAGGTTGAAAAATACCTTCTTTGTCTTTACGCTTGAGCTCTAGTCCAAGCACATAGGCACAGATCAGGAAGGCGACAGCCACAAAGAACCCAAAAGAATTTACAAAATGAAGAAACTTCCAGTCAACACCAAACCAATCTTTAAAAACGTAATATAAATTAGGATACATGTAGTAAAGGTATTTATCGTTATTTGGCGCAATATTACAATAAAAGAAAAGAGTAAACTACTGATTATAAAAATAGTGTTTACTCTTTAAAAAGTTTTGTTATATCTAAAATTAGTTGCAATATTCGTCAAACGCCGCCATCAGATTTTGTGCGATCATTTGAGCGGAACGTCCTTCGATCATGTGCCTTTCTACAAAATGAACCAATTTACCATCTTTAAAAAGCGCTATGGAAGGGGAGGATGGAGGATAAGGCAACAAATGTTCCCTTACTTTTTCTACAGCATCCAAATCAAAACCAGCAAAACTTGTAGTAAGCTGGTCAGGTTTTTTTTCTGAATTAGCTACAGCCATCAAAACGCCTGGGCGTGCGGTACCAGCAGAACAGCCACATACCGAATTAATGAATACCAAATTGGTCCCACTTTTGGAAAGGCTCTCATCTACTTCATCAGGTGTTTGTAATTCTACAAATCCATTGTCTGTCATTTCCTCTTTCATGGGGACTACTATCTGTGCAGGATACATATACTTAGTGTATTTATTTTTAAAAAAATATTGTCTTGATTGGAACACAAAACTACACAAATTGTTCGTCCTCCATTTTTTAAATTCTAATACCCGACTCTGAAAGCGTTTCTAATGAAAATTTTGTCATTCAACAATTTCAAAATAAGCCATTTTGTCATACATTATGAAGAAAATAAGTCATATTGTCATCTTTTTTGAGCGATTTATAAACTGGTGCATCATTTGAAAAGGTTTAATCTGAAATACAAAATTTAAAAATAAAATCTCACAATTATGACAAACGTAAAATTCAACAGTATTCCTTTTGAAAGAACCTTCACTAGTTTAGTGGATGATTTTTTTACCGAAATTCCCGGTCTATTGAAAACTGAGGTAAACAAACCAGATATAAAAGGTCATGCACCCGTAAATATCACAGAAACAGAAAGTAACTACCAGATAGAAGTGGTGGCACCCGGTTATGAAAAAACAGATTTCAAAATAAGCCTAGAAAACAATTTACTTTCTATTTCGGCAGAAAGAAAGACTGAAGAAAAATCTGAAACAGGTAAAAGTATTCGTAAAGAGTTCCATCTACGTTCATTTAAAAGAACATTTACCATTGATAATAAAATTGACTCGGAGAATGTGGATGCGAAATATGTTAATGGTATCTTAATAGTAACCTTGCAGCGCAAGGAAGAACAAAAAGCTACGTCAAAAGACATAGAAGTACAATAAGCAAGTTTTTCTCATAAGCAGTTAGTTTTGGTTTAAGCTCTGCGTTTCCACGTGGAGCTTTTTATTTTTTATGGCACTTGCACTAATTGCAGCATTTCGCCGTCTATTGCATAAATTTGCAATTCCCTATTGATTATTGAACTGACAGAATTATTATGCGATATTTAAACCTTATTTTCTTTTTATCTCTTTCTTTTATTACAAAAGCACAGATACCGACCGATAGTGTGCGCCTTAAACCTGTACAGGAGATTGCTAACAATGAACTGGATACCTCTTTAAGAATTGTAAATTTTAGTCCGTTTTTTTCCCTACATGTCGACTCCAGTCTTAATTATAAATTTCAAATAAACAAAATTCCAAAAAAATACTATTGGTATTTGAAGGATGCCCCGGCTGGCTTCAAAATGGATAAGGATGATGGTGCTTTGTCATTCAGGAGTAATAAATCATTATTTCTTTCTGGCAGGTTGAAATATGACAAAGAATATCCTGTGTCCTTTGGTGTGCAAAACCTTTCCAATCCCCATGATAAATTGGACACGACACTAAAGGTGATTTTTTATAACACTGACATCGTTTATCCTCAGATAAAGCCCTCGGTGGTTAGCCCGGTCACTATTACAGAAGGAACAAAACTCAGCTTTACAATTTTGTGCCAGAATGGAAATTTCCCCATTGATAAGGTGCTATTATCTTCGGATGTGTCAATCGGCAATTTCAAACTACCTAAGACTTGTGACGATTCTTTTGAATGGATCCCAGGCTATGATTTCGTAAACGAAAAGGACCCAAATAAAGAGAAGTCGGTGACCCTGATGTTTATTGGCACTACTAACTTTAATTATACCGATTCTGCCAAAATCAGAGTTATTGTAAAGGATGGCTTGAACTATGACATAGCCAATAACGACTATAAAAATGCCGATTCCAGTATGAGGAGGTGGATCAGAACCTTAAAAATCACCTTTGTTCAATTGGACAGAAAATTGAGGAAAACCCGGAATGTGCGTGCTACTTTTGATATCACCACCGCTTCAACTGGTGTGGGAGCAACCGTAGTGGGCCTGGCTGGCAAACCCAATAATCCGGCCTCTAAAATATTACCCGGTACGGGTGTACTTTTGACACCTATAAGAGAAGCTTCTGCCCCTAATAAAACCGCAGAACAAAATCAGGCAGCCCTGATCCGGTCAAATATCAAGCGCCTAGAATATATCTTAAGCGATAACCGAATTTCGAACGACAGGGATCCTGCTATTGCTACTAAAACAAATACACTTAAAACTGAATTAAGACAAAGTCAGGTGCAACTGGTGGATGTTCCCACCGAGGTCTTTGATGAAATGAGTGATAAGGATTTGGATAATTATATTAATAGTAGAAAGGTTTCGAAGAAATACAGGCTCAGGTAGTAATCATTATGGTTGTGCAATAGCCGCTTTTAGGAATTCCAAAACTTTGTTTCCAGGTATAGCCAAAGTGCCCACCCTGCTATATCTGGCAATATTTATGGCCACTAATTTCTTGTTTAGATCAAATACAGGACTGCCACATTCCGAAGGCTTTAGATCTATATTTTGAATAAACACCTGTTCAAAGCCATCTCTTCTTTCACTTCTTCCTGCCGAAAATTTTTCGGAAATGTGATTGTTGCCTGTAAATGGACGTTGACCTAGTTTGATGTGCAATGTATCCTTAATACTCTTATTAGTCCTTACAATGCTTATCACCTCTCCCGGTTTTTTATTTTTAAGTTCGCCAATAAAGTCCTGTGGGTTTTCAATAATAGACCCATTAATTGCGGTGAGGAGTTCTCCTGATTTCAACCCTGATTTTTCAGCAGCAGAGTTGGGTTGTATGGTTGCAATAATATTTTGGTTTTCTTGCTTTTCCAATTTCAATCCCAAATATCCAACATAGTAAAAAGCGGACAGTTGAAAAGGTGTTGTACCCACCAAATTGTACAACCCTTTACCATTGGGCATTGCAGAGATGATGATTTTTCCGGGTTGTTGCAGACTTAAAGAATCGGTATTGATGTCTTTCGGTGAAACAGAATGCCTCATTTTTTTTTGAATGCTTAATAAAGCCAAGTCCAAGCTATCATCCTGATAAATCATTTTTGCTTCCAAAAGTTTGCCGTCAATCCTTGCCTTAATCTTATTGCCTAGTTCTGAGGCCTTGGTAATAATGAAAGTAGAATTTGAAAATTTGCTAGCAGTAGTAATCCCTTTAGGATTAACTAAGGTGCCCAAAACTGGTTTGCCTTCGCTCAATATCTCCACACAAAATCTGCCTAGTTCTTTTTCATATTCCTGAATGGAGCTTTCTAATTCAGATTTTAGAATTTCATTTTCATTATTGGAATTATTGAATCCTATAATTGAATCAGCAACCGGTATCCTTGCATAACTTTCTGGATTCATTAATGAATTCCAAAAGGTCTTAAACACATCCACCGGCACATCATAATTTTCATCTACCGACAAACCAATATAACTCCTTGTACCAATTACTTTTCCTTCTACATCAAATAATGGTCCGCCGCTATCGCCGGGCTCCATCACACAACTGCTTAAAATATGATTGGTACGAACATCGCCTTGCAAATCATTGTTCACCGAAGTGATGTAACCAACTCTCGCTACTTTCTTATCCCGAAAACTACCTGGATGAGAAAGGCTAAAACAAAGTTCCCCATTTACTAATGAAGAAGAATTACCCATTTCTGCAAAAGGATAAACATCTTCCTTCGTGATTTTTAAAAGCCCTGCATCTAATTTACCAATCATTCCCAAACCCAGGGCAGGTACTTTTCTTCCATCAGGAAAAAGGATTTCATATTTTCCATTTGGGATGGTCATGTGTCCGGCCGTCATTATGATTCCATCTTTGCTTACACATACACCACAGGCACTCATGCCTGTTGTGCTACCGCCAAGTATTTCATGGGTGGTAATATAAACACTAGCAGGATAAACTTTTTGGATAGCGGTTTTCAGTTTATTCTCTGTTAAAGCTGCAATGTTACTCCTGGCAATTGTTTCACCAGTTGTTCCATTTTGTGCTATTGAAAACTGAAAAACAAAACAGGTAAGGATGAAAAGAAATGAATATAACTTAGAACTCATCAGTCTTTAAATTGAATCAAAAATTTTTCTAATCTCTACAGATCCTGGTCGCGGTGCTTTGTAGATCATCAGTTTTCCTTCGGGGTTATAAAGTATGAAATGTGGTATGCCCTGCATATTCATCATTTTTTCAAAACCAGAATTGCCCACTTCTAATTGGTGACCTGTCAAGTTCAAATCCTGCATTTTCTTTTTCCAGGCATCCTTATCCTCATCCACTGAAATGCTAATGAATACAATGTTTTTAGTGGCATAGTCCTTTTCCAGTTGCTTTAAGTGGGGTATTTCTTTTATACACGGAACACACCATGATGCCCACATATCAATGTAAACATACTGGCCTTTAAAACTTTGAAAATTCACTTCCTTGCCATTCAAATCCCTAAACCGCACATCAGGCATTGGCGAACCTGCGCGTGTAAATTGCAAATTGGAAAAATTTCGAACCAGCTCGTTCTGTATTGTTGTATCTGAAATTACTAAGGTCAGATCTCTAAACTGTTTTAACTTATCTTCAAAATCCTTATCAGTACCAAACTTTGCATTTCGGATATACTCCTGAAGCAAACCCGAATTAAATGCAAGTTTTAAGCTTTCATTTGTAAAATGTTGGTTGAATATTTCCAGTTTATGCTTTACTGTCTCAGCCGGATCATTCGTGGTCACTTCATTGGTTTTGTCAATGATGGCAATGTATTTTTTAATGGAAGCATTGGTTTCAGTAAGTAGCAAAGCCTCTGGAAGATTCCATTGCTGTACATTCAACTTTGGATATTCATAAATTTCGGTTGGTAATGATTTGATACCCTTACCCGAAAATAACTGCTCCAGGTTTTGCAGGTTTTGTACATAATCATTCAAACTCCAAACCTCAAGAAAATTCTTTATCTGTTGTTCTTTTACTTTAAATCGCGTAATCAGTTGCGTTGAATAGATAGGGAACTGAATTAGATAGTTTTTACTACTATCCAAAACTGGTGGATTAAAAAACATCCTGCGTTGCATTACGGAACGGAAATTACTGTACAGGATTAAAGCCTGATTTCCTTCCGTCATTTTGCTATTACCATTCACCGATAAATAAGTGGTATCGTTATAATGCAGATTTATTTTTTCGTTTGTCCCTGGCTTTATCAACAATGGGAAGTTAATGGCCAATTGTCTGTCTTTAACCTTTGGAAGGATTACAAAATTCCAAAAAGCCGACTCTTTTAAAGGGATTTGAACAGAAAATTTTCCATCTTTTGAAATACCTGAATAGATAGACTCGTCTGTTCCTTCTTTTTTTTCTTTTGGAATCATGACAAGCTCAAAGCGGTCGTCCAGATTGATACGACCGCTAATGGTTGCCTTAGATTTTGACGTTTGCGCTTTTACGCAAAATGCAAAACCCATCAAAAGAAATGAAGTTATGATTCTAATCTTCATTATTTAACTACTTTTTCTTGTAGAATAATTTTACAGGCTTATTTGAAATGCCTGTATGTTTTTTAATTAATGCCCCATTATCCATGTTGTACACATACACACTTCCTTTCATTCCGCTGGCTGCAGCATTGTACACACCCACATATAACAAATTACCATCTGCACTTTGCTCTAAAGCGGTAACCACACCTTCATCCACTGAAATAAATGGCGTGGTAGGCATTTCTGTACCAGTATAAAACCAGGAATACACATTATTTCCTTTGGCATAAATAAGTTTTTTGAAAGAAGCATTCACTTTTGTAATGCAAGATGGTTCAAGTTCGGTGCTGCCATCCACATTCAGTTGTGCCTGTTGAAGTATGTCCAACTTTTTGGTTGAAGGGTTTTGAATGTATTTTGAAAAAACCGTTTTTGAAATCACCGATGGGTTTGTTTTGCTTTTGGTAACTACATAAAACAAAGTGCCATCATAAAAGAAATTTAATAACTCCTGACCTTCAAAAGCTGTTAATGAACTGGTAGTGTAGTAGGCTGAATACTGAAGCATCTTTGAATTTACCGGATCCCAGTAGTAGTTGAAACAATCATTGATATTTGAACCAAAATCTGTCTTACTAATTACTGGTGTGTTATACTTAGTATGTGTCATTACCAAATTTTCTAAGAGTGCCAGATTAAGCAGTTTACCACCTTCGCAAAGAATAGTAGAAGTTCGGAAAGCTGCATCAGGCACATTCATGGCAATGGGTTTAAAGTCCGGAATGTCGGGTGCTGTAATTACGGCTTCCAGCTCAAAAGTTTTATCATTGAGGTAATAAATCTTTTTTTCGCCACGGCTTGAAATAAACACCTGTTTTTGCCTTTTCACAATATCGGTAGGAAACTTGCCCAATTTTTCACCCGGGTTATTAATGCCAAATACATTGCCAGCAAAGGTTTCGGTTTTACCGGCAGCTATTTCGGCTGCAGTGTATTTGCGCATAAAGGAAAGAGAGCCTTCGCCCTGCTCATCCTCGCTTAGTAACATTAATCCTTCCTCATAAGGAGAGTTTACATTTACTTTAAAACTTTTAAATGTACTACCATCCTCGTTGGTAACTTTCAATCTAATATTGTAAGTTCCTAATTTGGAACAGGAATATACCAATTTTTTCTCGGTAGAGAATAACTCATAGTTTATCTCCCACTCATAAGTAACTGGCTTATCACTTCCTTTTTGGGTAATGACTGGATCAATAACCAAAGATTCATTTTTTTCCTGATTGATGATGGGCTCTGTTATTTCTTTCATGTTAATTGAAAGCTCTGTAATGGGGTTAGTACCTACAGAAGAATCATCTTTGTAGCAGGAAAACAAAGACAATGAAAGTAAGACTGTAATTATATAGTTTGATAAAATTTTCATTTTTCTATCTTTTAAAATTAGTAACCAGTAGGACGTGGAATAGTAACACCCAGCTCCGGATGCTGTTCTACAAAATATTGATACATTGGAATCAACACATATTTGTTCATCGTGTTCTGATAGTCAAAAGGCCACCCAAAATCTACATTGACCAAATCGGGGCCATAGCGTGAAACCATTGCTTTATAGGTTTCAGGGGCTTTTTGCTCCAAGGCTCTAAACAGTTCAATAAACTTTACATAAGTAATAGGATTCCACTTTCCCAAATAGGAAGAAGGCCAGGTGGGTTTACCCTGCCAGTCTTTCCATGTTGGTGGTTCCACCCGATTATTGAAAACAATGATGGCTTCTTTCAGATTTTCGGTAACGGGAGTAAAACTATTTTTTTCCACCAGTTTAAAATATACCTTGAAGTCTTTGTCGGCCAGACTGTTTCTTTCTATCAACACGGGTATAAACCCTTTGATGGAATCTTTTGGAATGATAAGGTCTCCGCTTATTTTATATTGCACACCGGTAGTAGCTGTTGTTTTATCTGCTATCACTTCTGCTCCAAAAACTCTGTCAGAATTGGCTGGTGCTCCCATAATTTTTACAGGTACTTTCAGCAAATACTGTTGCACATCCAACGGGGTTACACTAAAGGAATAGTTGATACTATCTGTTTCAAAATATATGCCTGTGAAAGCTTTGTCAAAGGTTTCAGGCGTTTCTTTTTTGCAGGAACTGAAAATTGCCAAAGGCAATATCAACACCAATAAAAATTTAATGATATTCATAAAAATAATTTTATTTAATTTCTGTAATCATTTTCTATTTTAGGTATTGGCAATACATAAACGGCCTTGCTGGCAGGCACTGTTTGTGAGGCTGCATTTACAATATCTAAGTTCAATCTTTTCATGTTAAAAAAGGTTTGCCCCTCTCCAATAAACTCCTTGTACCGGTCGTTGGTAATCATGTTTAAAGTCAGGTTTTCGGCAGGTACTTTCTCGCTTAGTGCTACTAAACCTCTTGATTTTATTACTGCATCAAAATAAGTACGTGCTTTATCTGGGTTTGTATTTAGCAAAGCTTCAGCAGCTATATAGTACATTTCAGGAATGCGAATTAGGTTGATGCCTTTAATTCTGTCAGCTGGTCTTAAATATTCCTGATCGTTTTGCTGAAATGGATCTACCAGTTTAGTAAACCTAAGTTTATCAATTTGTGTAGCCGGAAGTTTAAAGAAGGCATCCCAACGATAATCGTGTCCACCCTGAATGTCATTATAAATATTACTGATATTGGATCTGTTGTCGTAGGAAAAGAAAGTGGTTTGTTGTAAGAAGCGGTCTCTCACTACTTCAAAATATTTATTGGAGAACAAACCAAAAATAGTTTCCTTAGGATACAGTACCCCCTTGCCCACACCATTAGCAATATCTGTTTTGTCCAGTAAAGGGAACTTACCAGAGTTGATTACTTTTTCGGCATACAAAGCAGCATTGACATTATCACCTTTAGTTAAGTAAACCCTTGCCAGTGTTGCCTGTACCGCATATAAATTGAAATGAGTTTCCCTGTCTCTTAAATAAGGATCTTGTGGATTAGATTTTGGAAAAGTAAACAACTGCTCATCCTCTTTTAACAAAGTTTCTGCCTCGGTAAGATCAGTAATGATGTTGTCATAAACTTTTGCCAGACTCACAAACTCTGGCGCCTTCAATGCAAAGTCAGTAGAATAGGGAATACCTTTTGCTCCTGCATCCAGCTTCACATTTTCCCCAAACAATCTTACCAAATCGAAATGTAAAAATGCACGCATGCCTAAAGCTTCGCCCTTATACAGATTGTAATATTCCAAAGTTTGAGGGGAAAAGCGTTCCAGATTCTTGAGCACATTATTGGTGTATGAAATATTGGCGTAAGCCTTACTCCATATACCTTCCAGCGTGGATTCTACATTGGAAAAAGAATAATTGTACTTGCCCAAGTTGTCGGCAAATGTGTTGCCCGAGCATACAAAATACTGAGCTAAAACCTCAGTTGTATTGAAAGACAATTGGCCACCATACAATAGATCGCTATTCATGGTTCCATACACACCAAACATGGCGGCTTCAAATCCATTGGCATCTTTCAATAATTGCTTCTCGGGTAGTTCTCCTTCCGGACGAACATCTAAAAACTTGTTGCACGAAGTAGTTAGAAATACCACACCTGCACAAAGCAAAGTAGTTATGTGTTTTGCAAAACAATACATCCTGTTGCTTTTAAATTTATGTTGATTGTAATAATTATTTTTCATGCTATCTTTTTAAAAAATAATATTTAGGTTAATGTCAAATCCACGACTGAAAAGGTAGTCTGTTCCTCTTTCAATTCTTACTGTTGAAAGCCTGAACATATCGTTGATGCTTACTCCAACCGATGCTTTTTCCACCCCAAGTTTTTTAAACTTGTTCTTGTCTAACTCATAGGACAGATTTAATCTGGCCAAAGAAAACGTGTTCTCCTTCTCTACAAAACGAGTGGTTTGATAAGGTAGTGATTGATCAGCAATATCTCTGTAAAGTGCAATATCGCCAGGATTTTTCCAACGATCGTTGAACACTCTGTAATCTGCATTATACTTTGGATCCGAGCCTTCCACCTTTGTAGCCAGGGTAGTGTTATAAATATATTGATCGTACAGGAATCGGAAATAAGCGGCTGCTGTAAATCGCTTGTAGGAAACAATGGAGAAAATATTGCCATACAATTTAGGCAGTAAATCGCCTACCACTACTTTATCAGCCGGATCAAAAACAAAAGTGCGTTCACCATTTAGTTTGATGAACACTTCCTTACCAGTAGCTGGATCAATTCCGGCAGAACGAACCACTTTTAATGCTGTGGTGGATTGCCCTTCCTGAAACTGCGGCAATGGTTCCACAGAGTTTGTATTATTGTTTGCTTCGTTTCTGGCTTTTAGTGCATCACTAATTTTAAGAATTTTGTTGCTGTTATGCGTAAGGTTGGTACCCAGTTGCAGGTTCCAGTCGCGGCTTTTAATTACATAACCATCCAACTTAAACTCAAAACCTTTGTTTTCTATCTCCCCTAAGTTTTCCTTACCAATGGTGGTACCAGTGGAAGGAGGAAAAGTTTTGTCAATTAAAAGATCGTTGGTTTTTCTAATATAAAAATCTGCTGAGAAATTCACCCGACGTGCCCAAAGACTTACATCAATCCCTGCATTGTAGTTCATGGTACGTTCCCAGGTCAAATCTGGATTACCGATGGTCACAGGAATAGCACCAATTCCGTTCAAATAATTCAAAGCAATATTATACCGATAAGTAGTCAATGCCTGATAAGAATCGAAACTTACTTTTCCGGTGTAACCTGTGCTGGCACGAAGTTTCAGGATGTTTAACCAATCATAATTTAAAAAGGACTCATTGTGCAAATTCCATCCCAAACCTGCTGACCAAAACTGGCTGTAGCGATTGTTGGCACCAAACTTAGATGAACCGGATACCTGATACACCCCATCAAAATAATATCGGTTTCTGAAGATATAGTTCGTGTTCAGGAAAGCTCCTACATCGGCATTCAAATCTTGATAACCACCAGGAGCACCTCCAGTTGGATAGGATGATGCAAAGTTGATAGACCTTAAAGCATCTGCATAAAAACCTACTCCGCTATAACTTGCCGACTTAAGATCCATACGATTGAAATTACCACCAAGGTTTGCGATCAGCATACTTTGCTTAGGCAATCTTTCATTGTAAGAAACCACCACATTGCCCGAATACGTTAACCCATTATTATTGCCAAGACTTAATGATCCACGTTTTGATAAATCCAGCACATTTTTGTATGCACCAGATAGAGGAGAAGTGTACATCTGGGTATTGCCACCGTTGAGCGTAAAGTTCAAATGTGAGGTAACAATAAAGCGATTGGACATTTTCCATCTTAGATCAAAGTCGTTGCTCAGGCTATTGTTCATGGCCTTGCTAAAGGAACCCAAACTGGCTTCGTAAAGCGGATTATTGTGATCCCATGAAAGGGTTTTATACAATTCGCCAAAGCTGTCATGTGTGCGGTCGTAAGGATTCATTTTGGTGTAGGTAGAAAAACTACCATACGGTGAATAGCGAATATTGGTTTGAGCCAAACGGGTGCGGTTGGTAAAGGTCAAACCCGAAGTCGTGTTATACTCCAGCGCAAAGCCTAATCCATATCTTTTACGAAAATCATTTTCCATCACTCCTTCCACATTGCCGTAGCGGGCATTTAGTTCGTACCGCGTATTGCCTGCGCCACCTGTCAGCCTTAAAGAATGATCCTGGCTGTATCCAATGCGGGAAGGTTTTGACATCCAGTCCGTGAATACACCTCGATTTACATCCATCAGTCTTACGTTGTACAAAGAATCCAATGATTGCTGCGTTTGGTGATTGGCAGAAGTGTACAGACCAGCCAATTTTTCATACTCCAATTTGTCTTTGGAGTTAAGAATATCATACCCACCAAAATCAGGGAACTGCATACTACCTGTGAAATTGTAAATCACTTTCATTTTGCTGGCAGCCATTTTGTTTCTTTCAATAACGATCACTCCATTGGCAGCCTTAGCGCCATAAAGCGCAGCAGCAGAAGCATCTTTTAAAATAGTAACTGTGGCAATTTCATTGATGTCCATATCATACAAATCCTGAATATTGATAATGGTTCCATCTCTTACTATCAAGGGTTGGTTCACCGACTGACTGTTATTGGCAAATGAGGTTACACCACGCACCAGTATTTCAGGAATAGCATTTGGATTAGAACCCAGGTTGTTTTTCTCTGTAATGGAAAGACCCGGAGTAAGCATACTGATGGCTTCAAAAACATTTGTAGGGGCAACTTTCTTAAGTTCTTCACCTGTGAAAGTGGCCGCCGATCCGGTGTAGCTTGATTTGTTTTTTCTAAAAAAACCTGTCAAGATTACTTCATCTGCTATCGCTGGCAGCGCAATCATCGTTACATTGATCACCTTGCGTTCACTTACAGGCACTTCCACCTGCACCATTCCCACATAGGAAAAAACAAGAACAGCATTAGGATCATCCACATTTACTTTATAATGTCCATTTGCATCGGTCATGGTACCGCCGCTTTGTCCTTTTACTACTACAGACACACCTTGTAGTGCAGCGCCCGTAGAGTCGGATACACGACCAATCACTTCATTTTGTACTGGAGTTTCAAGTGTCATTGCCGGAGTTGTTTTAGTGGTTTCGGCAACTTCTGTTATCACAATTGTTTTATCTACTATCTTATACTTGAATGGTAGATTCCTAAAACATTCGTTTAATACATTCTTCACCGGCGCATTTATGGCATCCACAGTAACCTTAATATTTTTAAGATTACTCTTATAGAAGAAAACGTAGTCAGATTGTTTTTCGATTGTCTTGAAAATAGTTTCAATGGGGGCATTCACTGCATGAATCGTAATTTGACTAAGTGCCTTGAAACTAATAAGCAAAAATGCAAAACCAAGGAGGGCTACAGTCGTCAATACTTGTTTTGGTTTTTGGAGTGAACGTAGCCAGATGAGCTGCGTAGCTAATTTTTTCATTTCAATTTTTACTGTTTGATTTTGGAGCCAAAATGGCTGATTAAAAATGTCATCTTCATTAGAAGAAATTCATTCGCCTTTTCAAAGGCTGATTTCAATTTTTGGTAGGGTAATGCTAACTTTCTTTCATTCGTTATTCTGATTTTTTACTGATTTTTTATTGTGCAGAAACCATCACTTTTCTTGCGCTTAATTTTATTTTAATATCTGTGAAACTCAGTACTTCCAATACTTTTTGAAGACTCATATTCCTTTGTACTTTGCCGCTGTATCTGGCATCAGACATTTTTCCCTGGTAGGATACATCTATATCATACCAGTTGGCAAACTGTTTCATAATGGTTTGAATACTGGCATCGTTGAACGAAAAGAATCCATTTTTCCAGGCTACAACTTGTGACAGATCTACATTGTTGATGGTTTGTAACCGGGCACCTGAAGTGTGTAATTTGGCCTGCTGCCCAGGGTTTAGTTTGGCTATTTGTCCAGATGCGTTCACCTCTACAGCCCCTTCCAATAGAGTAGTTTTAAAAGCATCTTCATCGCTGTAAGCACTTACATTGAAATGTGTACCAAGCACTTTTATGTTCATACTTCCTGTGGACACATAGAAGGGTTTAGTTTTATCTTTTGCTACTTCAAAATAACCTTCGCCTGTCAACTCCACCTTCCTCTCTGTGCCGCCAAAGGTGGTTGGGAACTTTAGCGAAGAGGATGAGTTTAGCCAAACTTTGGTACCATCCATCAACACTAATTGGTATTGTCCACCACGGGGCGTGGCAATAGTATTATACTGGATAGTAGCTACACTGGCTGAATTACCTGCTGCATTGTAAGCCAGTTGCCCATCGTTTAGTTTTATTACCGTAACATTACCCTGATTAGAAATAGCACCATTGTTCGCCGAGTCCAATACCACTTGTGTTCCATCAGCCAGTGTCAATATAGCTTTGTTTCCACCTGGGGCAATGTCATTTATAGCTGGCTGTTCTTGTTGGGTAATAGCTAATTTTTTTCCTGTTTTTTTGTCCTGAACTAAAAAATAAGCAGACAAAGCAACGGCAACCAAAACCGAAGCAGCCACCCACCAGTATTTTTGAACCCGGATAATTTTACCTTCTGATTTTTTTATGTTGTCTGACTCAATCTTTTGGAGTGCCACTTTTAAAGATTGATTTACTTTTTCCGAGTCTGGCCAATCTGCTTTAGCTAATCTTATGGTTTCTAAGATGGTAATAGCCTCGGTTACCTCCTGTTTTTTATTGGGATAGGTTTCCAAAAATGAACTCCAGAAAAAGTTTTTGGCAGCATCTGGCAATATCACCCAATCCTGAAACAGGGGTTCGGTAATAAAATCAGCCGTGCTGAAATTTTCGAAATCGGATAGTCGTTTTTCCATATAACAATTATTATAGTGTGCGATAAGACAATTTTTACCCCACAGTTTTTTATATATTTTTTTATGAAATACTTAAAGCTCTATATATAAGCAGATAGCAGCTAATATTACCAGTAAGAAAACGAACTTTTCTTTTAGTTGTAATAGGGCTCTGGACATAATTTTATAGGTAGCTTTTGGTGTAATCTCCATAATTTCTGCTACCTCTTCATAGGAAAGTTGGGCATAGAATCTTAAAAAAATAGCTTCTCTTTGTCTGGGTGTAAGGGTGGATAAAGCCGTTTTCAGTTGTTTGGTATGATGGGTTCCCTGTTCTTTTTGAATAATTTGTTCATCAATCGTGAATTCAAAATTTTCAATTTCACCATCCACTGGAGTCAATCTGTCTTTTCTTTTTATTCTGTCAAAAAGCAGATACTTAAAAGCATTGTAATAATAGGTTTCAGGCGATCGGATTTCATTCAGCGAAGTTCTTTTGTCCCAAATGGTAAGCAGGGTTTCCTGTACGGCATCTTCCACAAGTGCAGTGTCCGTTGTGAATTTTTTACCGTAGTTGAATAAATTGGGGTAAAAATAAAGATACAGCTCTGAGTAGGCCTGCTTATCATGCAAGGCTATCTGCGCCCATACCTCTTTTGAAAGTTTCATTTTATGTTCCAAATCAGGCGGCAAAGGTAGTTGGAAAAGAAAGTTTATCCGAATTAACGAAATCGACAATAAAAAAAGTGTCCAACAAATCCGGACACTTTACAATTTTTGATATGGATATAGTTTACATTCTGTCTATCGCTTTATAATCCATCAGTTCCACTTCTGGTGCCAGATAGCCATCTTTCATTGGCTCATCTTTCATCAAATCGGTACTCAGGTATTTTTTATTACTATCGCTAAATACAGTTACTATTACTTTATCGGGGCCCATTTCATTTTGTAATTGCACAGCACCTAAAAAATTTGCTCCTGATGAAATGCCTACAGCCAATCCTAATTGTTTGGCCAATTTTTGCGCCATGATGATTGAATCCCCATCGGAAGCCTTGATTACTTTGTCCAACTGATCGAGTTTCACTATAGCAGGAATAAACTCATCTGAAATGCCCTGAATACGGTGCGATCCTACTTTGTATCCGGTGGAGAGTGTAGGAGATTCGGCTGGCTCTAACGGGTGAATTTTTACTTGAGTATTTCTTTTTTTCAGGTATTGTCCCATACCCATCACGGTACCGCCAGTTCCCACACCGGCTACAAAAGCATCTGGCGTTAGATCCACGGATTGCAATTGCATCCAAATTTCTTTAGCCGTGGTTTTTTCATGTGCTTCGGCATTGTACAGGTTTTCGAATTGCTTTGGAAGAAAAATGTCCGGATTTTCTGCTGCCATTTTCTCACTTAAAGAAATGCTCCCCAGAAATCCACCCTCTTCCTTGCTAATCAAAACCACATCGGCACCCAGGCTTTTAATGATATCTATTCGCTCCTTACTCAACCAATTGGGCATGATGATTTTTACTTCGTGGCCTAAAGCTTTACCAATGGCACTAAAAGCAATGCCAGTGTTGCCACTGGTGGCTTCTACGATAATGTCTTGAGGTTTTATTTTGTTCTGGCGATAAGCTTGTTGCAAAATGTACAGTGCCATCCGGTCTTTGATGCTGCCTGTAAGATTATAATTTTCACACTTCACATATATTTTTCTACACTCACCCCGGAAGGTATAGGCAATTTCTATCATGGGTGTGTTGCCTACCAATCCCCACAAATGACGGAACTTACTGTCCAGTTTATCAGGCAATGGAGTGGTTTCATAGCACCCACAATCAATATTTATCATCTCTTCATTGCTTTTTTGCATAAAACAATCATTTAATTTTTTTATGAAATCCTAATAGTAAATTATTAAAGCAGGTTGCAAATGTAAAGACAGTAATTATAATAAATCAATATTGTTATTTAAAGACTGAGATACAATACTTTGCCTTGAAAAATATTATCATCAAAATAAGTTCAAGATTAAGTTCCTGCACCTTTTGACTTGTACAGTTCTACTATTTTGTTATCAGACTCCACAAACTTTTCATGGAGGGTAAGACATTAGGAATCAGTAGAATTATTGGCAAATGAAGGCTAGGACAGAGAAAGGCATTCTGTACTACCCCATTTACCCAAAAATATAATTTTCCGTTTCTCGCAAATCATTTTCCGCATTTCGTAAATACAAAATACCAATACAGTAGCACCTTTGCAACCGTAAATTTAAACCAACAAGAAATTATGAAGAGGATTTTGCTTACTCTAGTCACTGTATTTGTTTATTTTTTGGTGAATGCACAGGTTTCCACCGGGAATATTGAAGGAGTGATTACAACTCCAGATGGAAAACCTGTAGCCGATGTAAATGTGATTTTAAAAGGAGAAAACAAACACACGACTACAAACCATAAGGGGTATTTTGAATTTAGAGAAATTCTTTTTGGAAACTATATCCTTATTTATTCCTTTACAGGTGAAACCAGCCACGAGGTTCCGGTTACTGTTCCACCAGACAGAAAACTGGCCAACCAATACAACCTTGCACTCAATGGAAATGCATTAAAAGAAGTGGTAGTTCGTATAGGTGGTAGCATCAATCAGGGAGCTGCATCGATCGGCAAGTCCAATATTCAGATCATGGACATGCCACAGGCTGTTACTATTATTGGACAATCCACCATTGAAAACCAACAGGCACAAAGACTTAGCGATGTAGTGAAAAATGTGAATGGTATGTACCTGGGCGGTATGCGTGCCAGCACTCAGGAAACATTTTATGCCCGTGGTTACAATTTGGGAAGTACCAACACTTTCAAAAACGGCTTTAGGATAAACAGTGGTGTGATGCCTGAAATGAGTGCCATTGAAAACGTAGAGGTGCTGAAAGGTGGTGCCGCATTACTCTATGGCAATGTAGCACCGGGAGGCATCATCAATATGGTTACCAAAAAACCCAAATTCAATTTTGGTGGGGAGGTAAATATGCGGGCTGGAAGTTTTGACCTGTACAAGCCCACTATCGATATTTATGGCCCGGTGAGTAAATCAATTGCCTACAGAGTAAACGGCACTTATGAAAAAGCCAATAGCTACAGAGATGTGGTGAACACCAAACGTTTCTATGTCAATCCATCTCTATTATTCAAACTGAGTGAAAAAACCAAGTTGTTGGTGCAGGGTGATTATCTGAGACATGAATTCACTCCTGATTTTGGTATTGGAAGTATGAGTGATAAGGCTGGCGTGTATGGTGGCAAAACAATTCCAGATGTAGATCGTTCTGCTTTTTTTGGTACACCTTGGCAATATGCAAAAACCAATCAGGCTACCGCATCGTTTGAAATAAACCATCAACTTACAGATAGTTGGAGCATCAATGCGCTTGGCGGATACCAAAACTATCACAGAGATTATTTCTCTACAGAAAGAATACAAGCCGATGTAAATGGAAAATGGAGAAGACCACTTGGCAAGACCGACAACAAGCAGGATTATTATACCGGCCAAGTATATCTGAATGGAGATTTCAATACAGGTTTCGTAAACCACAAACTATTAGTAGGTGCCGATTTTGAAAAAGATAATGCCACCAACCTTACATCCGCCTATACGTCCAGTAGTTTCTACGATACCATCAGTCTGATAAATCCAATCGCTTATACAGCACGTACAGACATGCCTACAAACTGGAAATGGAACACATCCGCCTTTAGTGATGTAACCCGTTTTGGAGCTTATGTGCAGGATTTGATTTCGCTTTCTCAGCAATTCAAATTGTTAGCAGGCATCCGTTGGTCACTTCAACAAGCTGATCCAACACAGACCACTTATCTATTGAAAAATGATTCGATTGGATATGGTGCAAAGCAGATTGACAAAGCCTTCTCTCCACGTGTGGGACTGGTTTATCAGCCTACTAACTTCACCACTGTTTTTGCCAGCTACTCCAATTCCTTCACACCCAACAATGGTGTGGATATAAATGAAAACCGTTTAAAACCTTCCATCATAGATCAATATGAGCTGGGTGTAAAAAATGATTTCTTTAATGGCCTGTTGAATGTGAATCTTACTTTATATCGCATCATCAACAATAATCTTTCTCAAATGGCTGAGTTTGACAAAAACGGAAATCCTAACAACAATACCACCTACAGAGAATTGACAGGTCAAACCACCAGCGATGGCATAGAACTGGATTTTAAAACACAACCAGTCAAAGGTTGGGATATATTGGCTGGATATAGCTTTAACAAAATGCGTTATACCGAAACGTCGGGCAAATCGGGTAGCTATCTGAAAGGTGAACGACTAGTAAACAGTCCGGCACATACAGCCAATGCGACCTCTTTCTACACGATTCAAAAAGGAAAAGTAAAAGGTTTAAAATTTGGTGCAGGCTTCTACTATGTTGGCGAACGCAATGCCGGTTGGAATACCACCTATCTGGCAAATGGATCGCTGAACAACAGAATATTTGAAGTAAAAGGTTTTACCACGGTGGATGTATCGGCAGGATACACGTACAAAAAGATTTCACTGTTGGCCAAACTGGCGAATATCACCAACACGTTTAACTATTATGTTCACGAAAACTATAGTATCAACCCAATTCCTCCAAGGAACTTTGTGATTACTGCTGCATTTAAATTTTAAAGAAAACATGTCACAAAAAAAGCCGCTCATTCAGAAGCGGCTTTTTTTTATACAAAGAGTTACTTACATCATTGTCAATGTTTGCCTGAATGAATCATTTTGAACAAATGCAAGACCCCGGGGAACAAGGCATCCATAGATTCTTTCGCACCATTGGTAGAACCCGGAAGTGCGATCACCAATGTATTTCCAATGAGCCCTCCGATACTGCGGGAAAGGATGGCATAAGGCATTCTGTTCTGGCCATACTGACGAAGATGTTCCCCAATGCCTGGTATTTCCCGATCAAGTAATGGCTTTACAGCCTCCGGTGTAAAATCTCTTTTGGACAATCCCGTTCCTCCGGTAATTAAAATCAACTCTACTTCCTTCGACAGATATTCCTTGATTTGGGTCTGAATGATTTCCACCCCATCGGGAATGATGCTGTAGTGCAACACTTCCACTGGGTGCGATTTCAACTTATCTATGATTACTTTTCCCGATTGGTCTTCCTTGTTTCCATTGGCTATACTATCAGAACAAACCAGCACGGCCGTTTTTATGGGAACAGTAAATACATCTTTATGACCCGACTTTCCCCCTTTTTTCTGTAAGAGTTTGATGTGATGAATTTCAATTTCTTTATCAATTGGTTTAAGCATATCATACATGGTCAGCGCTACTACCGATGCGGCATGCATGGCTTCTACTTCCACACCTGTTTTGTACACCGTTCTTATTTCTACTTTCACAAACACTTTCAAACCATCAACTTCATAATCCACTTTGGTATATTCCACTGGCAGAGGATGGCAGTCGGGGATCATATCTGCTGTGCGTTTGGCAGCAAACAAACCTGCGGTTTTGGCCATTTCAAACACATCCCCTTTGGGTACGGTTCTATTGATTAAAGCATCCATTGTTTCCTGTTTACTTACCAACACTATGGCCTGTGCGATTGCCGTGCGCAGGGTATTGTTTTTATGTGTAATGTCTACCATTATTGATTATTTATTTTCTTTCCATTGATATGTTTCATCCGTAAAAATTTCTTTACCCCAAATAGGCAGTTCGGCTTTGATGCGCTCTACCAGTTCGCTACATGCTTCCTGAGCAGGTTTTCGATGGGCGGAAGAGGTAAACACAAATAAGCATATTTCACCCTTTTTTACCACCCCCAAACTATGATAAATATGCATACAGGATATCGGGTACTTTGAAAATATATCTTCACGGATGGTCTCCAACTTTGGAATGGCTATTTCCCGATAGGTTGTAAATTCTATCGCCTGAACTTCTTTATCATCTACGAGATCTGCTCGTACTTGACCTAAAAAAATAGCATGTCCCCCAATATTGGTTTTAGGTTGATGCGCTGCTATGCTTTGTGCTATCTTCTCAGGAGGTATAGCACCTTCAATAAAACAGTTTTTTGCTTTTTTCTCATTCATAAAATAAAAATTAGTCATCTAAAAATTCTTTTCCTCTAAGCCATTAAATTTATCATTATTCATACCCATTTTCTATCACTATGGTTTGACCTTTCTTTAATGTAACAGATAATATTCCTGCATCGTTCATTCTAAACAAAGTCATAGGCATACTTCTGGTAAGCCAGGTTCTGAAGGGTAACTTAATTTTGAGCAGTCCTCCTTTTTCTGAAAATATTTTTATGGAAGTTGGTACGCCATTTTCCTTTTTTGCAGATACAATAAATGCCCCTTCGGTTCTCAAATGCTGAAACGACACATCATTCCAACTTCGGGGTACGGCTGGAAAAACTTCAATGTATCCATTCCTGCTTTGCAACAAAAGTTCCTGTATGCCCTGAGCAAAAGCAAAATTGCCTTCCAGTGTAAACGGCCGGTAAGTAAATGCTGAATGTTCTCCGCCCTTTTGATCCCCATTCAAATGAAAGCTATTGGGCGAACAAAAATTGGAAGCAAAAATCTGCAATTGGCGTACTGCTTTGTCTGCTTCATAAGCTCTGGCATAGATGCTGGCCATCCAACTAAAAGAATATCCACACCAGGCGCTGGTTCCTTCTTTTTCTATATGTGCTAAAGATTTTTCAATTATTTCTTTATCGGCTTCCTGATTAATATCTAACAAAGCCAACGGATAGATGGCCATATAAGGAGACAAATGTCTGTGGGATGATTTTGCAGTCTGACCCGGAGCAATTGTAAGACCTGTTTCATTTACATCATAATCCGGCAATTGGGAAAATAAAGATTTCCAATGCAAAGCTTCCGAGTTTTTATGATTAGCCAATGCTACTTCGCTGGCAGCTGTAAATAAAAATTTGACTAAGGACAAATCGAAATTGCTCCAGTCTTTGAACCATGCCGTCATCTTGTTATCATTGTACTCTGGACTGGAACTTAAAGGCAACATTCTTTTACCATTCTTAATCTTTGTGATATTTTCTACATAAACCGCCACATCATGGATATAAGGATAGGCTTTTGTTTTCAGAAAATTTTCATCCATCGAATACTTCCAATGCCAATAAAAATGCTGTGCACACCAGGCTCCCACAGTAGGCCCTAAAGAATACTGAATCCACCCACCCATTGGATCTCCATGCAATGTGGCCACTCCCGGCACATTCAATCCATCTACTCCAAAATACTGGCGCGTATAGAATTTGTTTTTACTTCTCATCTGCCAAAGCCAGTTAATAAAACTCTCGCCTTCTTTTAGATGATTGCCAGTGTACACGGGCCAGTAACTCAGTTGGGTATTCAAATCGTTATGAAAATCTCCCTTCCAGGGTGGCAGGCTGCCATTGTCGGCCGTCCAAACGGCCTGAAGGGTAATGGCGGGTGCCGAAGGCCTGGAAACGGCTCCCAGCTTATACATTTCCAGATAATATTGTTTTTCAAGAATTGAATCTGGCAACTTAACCGCTGATTGATTCCAGAAGTTTTTCCACCATAGACTATGGGCATCCCATCCTGTAGGTTCTTTCAGTGCCAGATTGATTTCAGGCAACTGGGCCTTGGAATCGTTACTGATGGTCCATGCGCCTAGCCACTTATTATCGGCTGTCTTTTTCCAGCGAATCGCCACCTCAAAAAAATGAGTTCCATAGGTGGGCTGATGATAAATCATACTGGATTTGTCTTTTATCACCTTTCCCTGGACATAGCCTAATTTTTGCAATCCTTCTCCAGCATGACTGCCATCATTTGCTTCCTCCACATTTTTCACACCATAATTATGTATGGAAAGCTGAGGCAACAAATCGTTCAGGTCCTTCAGGTCTGCATTTTCAAATCCAAAATAGCCTACATTTTTTGTGGCATGTATGTAGCAATTAAACCTGATACCATTTTCAAAAACGACCGTATTCAAGCCTGTATTCAGATGTAGAGTATTAGAAACAACTTTACCAAACCGGGATAAGTCGAACTCGATAGCAGCGGCAGGAAGTTTAGTGGGAAAAGGAATATCATCATAAGGATTGTCGCCCAGCAGATGTGCAGAGTCATAATGCCCTGTTTGCACCCATCGCACTACATCCTTATAATTAAACTTTGATAAATCCAGTGCCTTTCTTTCATCCCATAAGTCCGCCCGATCCAATGAAAGCCGAAGCCTGTTTTGTTTTTCCCAAATCAACACACCCAACATACCATTGCCCAATGGCATTGCTTCGTCCCATCTTTTTGCCAGGTGATCAAACGTCAAATTGTGTTTAGAGTTGGGCTGTGCTACACATTCTAAAATAGACGACAAGATTGCCATTACAAATAACATTCCTGTTTTAGATCTTATACCCATCTTAATCAATTTATAAAAACACAAAAAGTTTCTACTGGAAAGGATCGAAAATAATGCTTTAGGGAATGGCAAATCGTTAAAATAATACAAGTCGTTTATTCTTCTAATGAATTTTGAATTATATCAATTAATTTTCCTACACTTTAATGAATTTTATGCCTATACAAAAGGGAGCAAATTTTTCCAACAAAGGAAATATCTTTCACAAGTCATTGCCCATTCATCGTGTAATCATTGGTGCATTTACTGGCATTATCACTTTTGCTATGATTCCTGCTCCTTATGGTCTGCTGATAAAGTTATTGCTTGCCTGGATCAGTTTTTCCATCACCCATATTATTCTTAGCTGGGTGATTATCTACACCATGCCTGTTCAGGAAATAAAAAAGAAGGCCGATAAGGAAGACGGAAGTATTAGTTATGTACTCAGCCTTATCATACTTGCCTGCATCGCCAGCTTTTGTGCAGTATTTTTTATTACTATTTCAGATAGCAATCAACATCTTTCCAAATTAACAATCCTATCTATTGCCATTTTCGGCATGTTGTTTTCCTGGTGTCTGGTACATACTGTATTCACTTTTCATTATGCACGAATGTATTATAAGCAAACCAACAAAGGTGTGGCACCGTTAGATTTCCCGGGCAATGAACCACCGGACTATATTGATTTTGCTTACTTTTCCTTTGTTCTGGGCTGCACATTTCAGGTGTCGGATGTAAGCATTCAAAATAAGAAAATGCGTCATCTGGTACTGTATCACGGACTAATTTCTTTTGCATTGAATACATTTGTCATCGCCCTAAGTATTAATATTATGTCCAGCCTGATTCATGCTTAAGCTCTAACGGAGAATCATTTTTGATATCTTCTCTGGGGCGATAGGCCTCCCTTACTTCTACAACCAACAAGGTAAATGATGTGTGAAAATGGCTTTTTTGAAAACCTGTTTCATTGCCATCCTTCCATCAAACAAACCTAACTTTGCGCTTCCAAATTTTGGATAGTTATTTATCATATTTAATAAAATGAAATCAAAGAAATATTATATCATAGATTTTGACAGCACTTTTACGCAGGTAGAAGCATTGGATGAGCTGGCCAGAATTTCGCTGAAAGACAATCCCCGCAAGGAAGATATCTATCAGAAAATAGAGGACTACACCAATATGGCTATGGAAGGAAAACTCTCCTTTACTGAAAGTCTGGCTCAAAGGGTGAAATTATTAGAAGCCAATAAAACTCATCTGAAAAAATTAGTGGCTCATTTGAAGAAAAAAGTATCTACTTCCTTCTCCCGCAATGATGCTTTCTTTAATAAACATGCTGATGAAGTTTTAATTGTATCAGGAGGTTTTAAAGAATTCATCACTCCGGTGGTTACCAAATTTCATATCAAAAAAGAGAATATCTATGCCAACACTTTTTTGTTTGACAAAAGCGGAAAAATAATTGGTTATGATAATAGTAATCCGCTGAGTGAAGAAGGAGGAAAGGTGAAACTGATGAAACAGCTCAATCTACCGGGAGAGCTTTTCGGTATTGGTGATGGATATTCCGATTTTCAACTTCGTGAAAGTGGATTGATTAAAAAATTCTTTGCCTTTACAGAAAACATTTCCCGAAAAAGTGTAACGGCTAAGGCTGATCATGTTACACCCAGCTTTGATGAATTTTTATACCTCAACAAACTTCCGGGTGCCATCTCCTATCCAAAAAACAGGATTGTTTGTATGGTGATCGGCAAAGTAAATAAACCCTGTGTGGATGTTTTAAAAAAGGAAGGCTATACTATTGTTAAAGAAAAGGATGCAGACGAACAGACCATTCAACTCGCAGGAATTCTGCTGATTGCCGACAAGTCGATACTAGAAACCAAACTATTGAAGAAGGCAAAAAGACTAAAAGCCATTGGATATTTCGGAAATAATATGGAAACGTTTCCGCATCAGTTATGCACTGATAAAGGCATTGTGATTTTTTCTGAAGGAAAAAAACCATCTTCAGACAATACCGTTGTTACCCAGCGCATCATCAATTTCATCAACAAAGGTGCCATCAACAACAGCAGCAATTTTCCGGCACTACAATTGCCAGCTGTTCAAAAGGCTCACCGAATTATTCACATTCACCAAAACAAACCTGGAGTAATCGCCCGTATCAATTCTTTGCTGGCAGAGCATCAAATCAATATCATAGCCCAATACCTGATGACAAATGCCAGCATTGGTTACGTGATAATTGATATCAATAAAGAATATAATAAAGAGCTACTCAAAGAACTTAAGAAGATTGAAAATACAATTCAGTCTAGGGTGCTGTATTAGCAGCATTTCATTTTGCTCAAAATGAACCTATTCATATTTACAAAAACGCCTTTGTTCTTATCAAACAAAGGCGTTTTTTATCAGTGTAAACAAACCGAATCTATATACCTAAAGCTATTTGCAACACATCTTCCATTCTATTGACATAATGAAATTTCAACCCTTTTATAAAGGCTGGTTCTACTTCGGTTACATCTTTTTCATTTTGGGTACACAGCACGATTTCCTTTAATCCTGCCCGACGAGCTGCTAATATTTTTTCTTTTATTCCTCCCACAGGCAGTACTTGTCCGCGTAGTGTTATTTCGCCGGTCATAGCCAGATAAGGTTTTACTCTTTTTCCTGTAAGAGAAGAGGCGATAGCTGTCATCATGGTCACACCTGCACTTGGGCCATCCTTTGGAGTAGCCCCTTCGGGCACGTGAATATGAATATTTTTCGTTTGAAATAAGGAGGCATCAATTTTATACTTTGCTGCATTCGACTTCAAATAGGTTAGTGCGGTAGTGGCACTTTCCTTCATCACATTTCCCAGGTTGCCGGTGAGGCTAAGATCGCCTTTGCCCTCGCTCAGGGTGGATTCTATAAACAAAATATCTCCGCCTACGTATGTCCATGCCAGTCCTACCACAACGCCGGGCATATTTACCGTTTTGTACAGATCGTTATTAAATCGGATTTTACCAAGTATCTGTTGCAATTCTTCCTGACTGAGTGCGTTTTCTAAAGATTCTTCCATGACAATTTTCTTAGCTCTGTTACGCATAATACTTGCCAAGAGTCTGTCCAACTCGCGCACTCCGCTCTCTCTGGTATAGTCTGCAATGAGTCTTTCCAATATTTTATCGGTAATCTTTAGACTCTTTAATGGTATACCATGCAATTCTTTTTGCTTTGGTATTAAATGCCTTTTAGCAATTTCAATTTTTTCTTCTACGGCATACCCACTCAAATCTATTATCTCCAAACGATCTCTTAAAGCTGGCTGAATATTCTGCATACTATTGGCGGTAGCAATAAACAATACTTTGCTTAAATCATATTCCAGCTCCAGATAGTTGTCGTAAAAAGTGTTGTTCTGTTCGGGGTCTAACACTTCCAATAGTGCACTACTGGGATCGCCCCTGAAATCGTTGCCCACTTTGTCGATCTCATCCAGCACGATCACCGGATTGCTACTTTTGGCCTTTCTCAAAGACTGCAAGATGCGCCCGGGCATGGCGCCGATATAGGTTTTTCGATGACCGCGTATTTCGCTTTCATCATGCAGGCCACCCAAACTTAGTCGGATATATTTTCTTCCCAGCGCACTGGCAATACTTTTGCCAAGCGATGTTTTTCCAATACCCGGAGGGCCTAGAAAGCAAAGAATCGGGCTCTTCATATCTCCTTTCAACTTCAACACAGCAAGGTATTCCAAAATCCTTTCCTTGATTTTTGCCATGCCATAATGATCATTGTCCAGAGTAGATTTCGCATTCTTCAAATCATAATGATCTTCGGTATATTCTTCCCAGGGCAACTCCAGCATCAGATCCACATGATTATACACCACCGAATAATCGGGTGTGCTGGGGTGCATCCGTTCCAGTTTTTCTATTCCTTTTTGAAAAGCTTCCTTTGCAGCAGCGGGCCATTTTTTTGCTTCGCCTTTCTTCTGCATTTCCTTCACTTCCTGCGAATTTGAGTCGCCTCCCAATTCTTCCTTTATGCTCTTTAACTGTTGTTGCAGAAAGTACTCACGCTGTTGCTTGTCCAGTTCCGTGCGTGTTTTATTGGTTACTTTATTTTTAAGTTCTACAAACTGTAGTTCTTTTTGCAACATCTGCATCAGGTTGCTGGCACGTTCCTTAATATCTGTCACCTCCAGCAGCTTTTGCTTTTCCTGTACAGTTGTATTTAGGTTGCTACTCACAAAATGGATCAGAAAAACAGGGCTTTCAATGTTTTTTAGAATCAATGTAGCTTCAGAAGGTAAGTTGGGCGATTGCTGAATAATATTAGCAGCAATATCTTTAATGTTAGAAATATAGGCTTCAAAATCAGCATCTACCGGAACCTCCTCTTCTATTATTCTGGTTACACGAGCTTTAAAATAGGGGTCTTGTTCGGTAATTTCATCTACCATAAACTTACTGCGTCCCTGAATGATAACGGTAGTGCCACCGTCCGGCATTTTTATCAATTTAATGATTTTGGCAATAGTACCCATTTTTGCCAGATCATTGGCCGACGGTTCCTCAATATTGGTATCATTCTGGGCTACTACCCCAATCAGCTTATCTGTTTTATAAGCATCGTTCACCGCCTGAATACTTTTGTCTCTACCCACAGTAATGGGCAACACCACTCCCGGGAACAACACCGTATTTCTCAAAGGCAGTATCGCTATTTCATCAGGAATCACATCCAGAATATCATCAGAATCATTTTCATTAAGCGGAAGTATAGGCATAAAATCCATATCATCCTCAGGGTTCAAAAACACTTTATTAAAATCCATAAATTTATTTTTAAGACAAAATGTCACTATCTGCCTTGCAAAAAGCAATAGTCACACCAGTCCGTTAAGCAGGCAATAGATGGACAATATTAATGCCATCATCCTAATTCCCAAAATCAATGACTTAATATGGCCAAAATCGGAAATTTAGGCAGAACTGTCATCACTAGTGTCGGTTAGTTTTATAGTTAGCCTTTGAAGACTTTTTTAGGTGTGGATGGTAATAATTATTCCTTAGGAATATGTTCCTCTACTTTAAAATCACCTTTCACCAGTCGGTAGGTAGTGGCCTTAATATTATTATCGATATACCCTTTTATATCAGACTTCACAATGCCTTCTCCAAAAGCATCAATAGCAAATAAAGTTCCTTTTACATTCACCACATTGAAATAATGATACTCAGTAAGTCCATTATCCTTCATTTGTTTTTCACTTCTTTTGGCTTCAACTACCACAAAATTGCCATGTTTCTTTAATTGAGTCCTAATCTGCTTATCTGCATCCTTCCAACTGAACTCTTTTGAAAATGTATTCTTTTCTACAACAAATCCATATCCCGCAGTTCCCTCCCATTTGGGATTACAGATTGCTTTATCCACCTTGCCTGTTTTCAAATAACTTGATAGTGCCGCAGCTGTGGCCGGACAATTCTGTGTAGAATACTGACCAGCTCGATAGGGCGGATTGATTTGACTGAGATGGTGAAATGCTTAATTTAGGCTGGACTTCATGGACCGAAAATCGGTTTGCTTCATGGTTGAATCCACACCCTTTTTTAAGAGCATTTTCATTTTTCCTACTTCTTACAACTCCTGGGGATATTGCCTGCTTTGCAGGATACATAAATTGATTCATAACAAAATCCTTTTTAGATTAATCTTTTTCTGACTTTGTAGAGCAGCGGACTGGTATTGTCAGACATAAAAGATAGGAAATAAAAAAAGTGAGGAAGACCAGGGCCTACCTCACTTCTGCTGCAATAACGCGGGACTCGAACCCTCCAAAAAACTCTTATAACAAAGAAATCTGCAATAAACTAAAGCTGATGCCTAAGAAAACTACTTCAAACTCCACTACTTAAATAAACTGACCCTACCATGGGAATTGCGCTATACAGCTATAAATTTAAATAAAATAAATGGAACATCTACGATTTTTTTTTACGTCTATGGAGTATTATTTACCGCAACAACTCCGTTGGAAATCACTAGTGCATTAGTGCGGGCAACGGCCAAATTATACATAACAATCCATTGCTGAAGATTGGTTTTTTTGATGATGGGATGGACAACAATTGCATTGGTGAAACTATTGTTTTTAACGCCATCCTTGCTACAAATGGTATTATTCTGAATCATTAATTTTTCTCCTAACACACCCCAAACCTTTACCCCTTCCACACTAAAGTCTGCACCAGAAAAACGCTGAAGAAGAATTGCATTTTGTTCAATATTCAAACCTCGCACATTGCCAACAAAAATACCATGTCGTTCCAGTTTTCCTGAATCTCTGGAAAGCACAATGTCAATATTGTTTCCAGATATATTTATCATTCCGGCTTTATCAAACACAGATCTTGGAGCCTGATGGCTTAACCCAATATGTATGCCTGCCAAACAATCTTCGATATGATTATTTAAAATATTTACACCTTCCGCAATGGTTCCGGAAACGGTGATACCGGCAGAGGCGATAGCTTGAGTTTGTATGACGATGGCTCTTCTCAATGCCCGAAACGAATCGATTGTTTCAGAAAAATTTTTATCAAGAATAATTTTGTCCGCCAGCTTGTAAACATGCTTTTGCAGGTCGTTGGAAGAAAAAATATTGGCTCCCGGATTTTGGGAAAGCAATCGGGACCAATCATTCTTAACCGAGTTAGCGGACAAAAAACTAATTGTCTGACCAGATGCACTTAGAGTTACCACAGACATCCCCGGCTTTGCTTTTAAATCCTTTATACCAGCATCAGATACCAATGCTTTTCTGGCAGAGGATAGATAGGTTTTATCATTCAATAAAGATACCCGGCTTACTGATTTAAAAACTTCGTAGGTACTTAATCTATTATTTTGTATGAAAGATTTTGATGCATTCACCAACAGCACACCCTGTTGAAATTGGCCTATCTGCAAATGGCAATCCTGAATGGTAACAACACCCGGCTGTTGTACTGTATTTCTGACTGTAATGCAGGAGACTTGTTTTTTGGACGCAGAACCACATTGCAAACTCAGGTCTTCACACTTCACAGAAGCACAATTTATACAGGTTATTACCCCATTAATATTTTTGGTAACTGTTGCTGGCTTTTTTAAAAATGAAGAAGTAGCAGCAGATAAATCTCGAATGAGAACAGAAGAACAATTTTCAAAAACAAGAGCAGCCTCCACACCAGATGCCAGTATGCGTGTTCCAGTTCCTGCTCCGGTAAGTTTTAGATGCCCTTTGCCTTTAATCAAAACTACCTTGGTCAAAGGGTAATCACCGGTCTGAAAACAAATTTGTGCATCCTTACCATTTCCGATTTTATCAAACACTTTCTCCCAGCCGATTCCCGGAAATGCAATATAGGTACATGCCCCATCCCGCTTATGACAAAGCTCATCCAATGCCTGTTGAACAGTGGTAGCTGTGGAATCAACACAGGATTGATTGTTATAACAAATGTCTTCTGCACAAATTTCTGTAAGAGTAGGAAACAATTGGCGACAGTCTTCAATACTTACCTGCTGGCCCGCCACTTGGATCAAGGCCAGCCTGCAATAATATCTTTCTATTCCTTTGGGAGGTTGGGGCAGACTGTTTTGGCCTCCATCCATAGGCCATTCTATATCGGCAGTTGCCACCCTTGCTGGCACTAACCAATAGTCTCCAGTATGGTAAGTGCCGGCGCTAAACTGCACCTGTATGCCGCTTTCAATATTTGTCCATGCAGTGGATACAGGAACGCCATTGGTAAAATCTCCACCCTGCATATCCCAACGCCTAAGCTTCAGATTCTTTTTGTTTTGAAAGGCGATGGCAGATGACTTTAGTTCAATTTGCTGCAGACCAGGTTTTACCGTATTTATTTCAAATAATATGGGTTGAGCACCTGTGGGTTCAGGCTCCACTATTTCCACCCATTGTCCACCAGAAAATCCCAGCACATCATCTTTTCCAAGATCGGCCACAGTAAGGACACTTCCACTTATACTGGTAATAGCAGTTTCTACTGAAGCATTATCTCTGGACCAGGCATAAGTAGCAGTAGATTCGTTTCCACTATTAATGATTTGAATTCGGTACAACTGATTTTCCAGACTGGTGTATCCACCTTTGGGTGGTATCATACAAGGTCGAATGGTATCATCCGATTGAGAGGTTTGTGCATTTAGTTTTCCGGTAGGTACTGCAATCAGATTAGTCCATTCAGGAATAATCGATTCACAGGAAAGGGCAGCAGTAGTATTTGTTTTTAAAAGCTTTGCCTGCCAGATATTTTGTAACCGGGTGGTAGTATCTGCCTCCCCTATTGCTACTTCCTGTATTTGCGGATCATCAATATAATTTATTTCACGCTGCCATCCTTCCAGATAAACCACATAGGTTCCATTGAGCAATGCACCATCAAACATCGTTGTATCTGGCAAGGGCAGGTGTGGCTGATGCAAATATGAAGTAGTGCCATCTGCCTCACATTCAAACAAAAAACCTCCGGCATATAATCTTCCGGGAGCAATGATCAAATCAGACAAATTCTGATTAATACTAATTTTAAATCCACCGTTTTTCTTAGGAACTCCTGAGTTCCCGATAACATCCAATGCGGTAGTATGGGTACGATATTGCTGCAAATCTACCTGTTCGTTGTTGTCTGCATCCAACTGCACCCGACCCTGCTGAGTCAATACAGCACTGTAATGTTTTTTACGGTTGAAAATTTTTCTTGAATAATCGCCTGGCATAGCTAAGAAATTTATTATGATCCAAAGAAAATACCGGCTTCCAAACCAAAGGGCAGGTATTCGTTTAATTTATGTTTCAGATTTGAAATTCTTTGTGGTTGATAGAGTGCATTAAAGACACCCATTTCTGATTCGTTATCGGCACCCATAAGAATCTCGCGGGCACAATGCTGATGGAGTTGGACATAATCGGCATCACCAAATTGAAGAGAATTAAATATAGGCTTTACCCTACCTGCATCAGAAATATTCTCTGGCTGACACTTATACTTTTTAGGAACTACTGATCCTAAGGGCACATATGAAAAACGAACACATCCTTCTTGTCTTCGATGTACAGAAACAGGCGAACCTCCTACTGATCCTGATAAAAAAATAGTATTAGAAGCCAGGGACAATAATGTGGTTGAAACTTGTCCGATGACAGTTGTATTTACAATAGTCAACGCACCTCCAAAATCGGTTAGTCCTTTAAATGCCGAATTATTTTCATCAATGGCATCTATAATGCTATCATCAATAAAACAAGCTGCATGCTCATGTACCAACAATGCTCCACTGATAGTATTTTTTATATATAAAGATGAGCCTGGAGTTTCGATGACTACTCTTGGTTGTGCTGGTTGTGCTGGCACGTTCTCAATTTCAGGACTTGAACCCGGCAACAAGGTGCAATTTTCAATATGCACTTCGCCTATTTCATTATTAAACCCATTGGGTTTAGTCAAAGGCACATGAAGACATCCCCCAACTACAAAAATGCCATTGAAATAGAGTTTTGAAGAATCGCCTGCATATAGATTTAGATCGCCAGATAAAACCAGTATGGGTCTTTTCTTTTCTGCTGCTCTAATCTCTATCGTCCGGCCTTCTTCTATATTGATCACCGGAGTTTCGAAATAATAATCATTGCTGGTTAATTCTATAATACCTCCTGTGGTAGCCAGCAAGTCCAGGGCTTCCTGAATAGTTGCAAAAACCTCCGGCACCCGCAAGGTCACTGTTTCTTCCTCAAAAAATGCGGTACTACTACTGGTGTATTCTCCGGCACCTATCAATCCTGGTGCACCATAATAATAATTCACATATAGTTTTTCGGGTGCAGACTCCTCTGGAAAAGCGATTCTGCCCGATTCTGGATCCACAGTAACTTTATCTACTGGCATATTTATCCAGGCCCCATTTTCATCATCCCGTAAATTGCAAACAGCAATTTCATTGACCGGAATATTATTTAACCAAATACTTTTCTCAGATTTTCCATAAAAAAGTTTTGGCTGTCTGAACATTTTCAATCTGCTTATCGGCATCGGCACATTTTCAGTAGTGGCCAGTTGAGATATTTCCTCTTCCTGCCGTGGAGAAAAATATAGGATTGAATCTCTTCCAATACAATCAAAGGTGAATTGGGTAGTCCCAACTTTATAGGCGGGAGCTCTGGTAACAGACATAGGAAGAATACGCCATAGAAAAATTCCAATATTTGAGATATTGTACTTTCCTCTACCTAAATCTATACTACGCACATCAATGGTATGTTCATAGGTATTGAAAGGTGTTTTTGCTAATTCGCGACTCATCAGGTTCTTCACACTTGCAAAGGCTAAATTTTTTGGACGCAAATGATTCAGGTACTGAGTTGTGGCCAGTTTTTGAAAATATTCTACCACATTGGCAGGCCAACCCGTTATGTCTCGGGCTAACTGTTCAATCACCGATGCAGTTCCTTTTCTGCGACGATAGGAAAGTGTATTGGCCACTTGTGCCCTTTGACTAAAAGATGCACCCGGAATAGAAAGTAAATCTCTGGCACCTACCAAATCACCGATATAGGGAACTACCCATTCCGCACAGGTTTCTATAAATTGATCATTATAAAGTTGATCAAGGTTGTCATCTAACATGGCTACCTGGTCGGCAAATAATTCAATAAAGGCTTTAAGTGGCCCTTTTGCTTCTCCTTTTTTAGCAGCAATCGCTTCATCCTTTATTCTGTAAACAGCAGGAATGAGTTGATACAATTTTTCTTTATCCAAACTCATACAATAGCTTTAAGGCTGATACCTTCTGGTGCAACAGTTAGCAACTCGGCACCTTTAAAAATATCATTGGTGATTTTAGGCATTGATGATTCCAAAAAATATACAATGGAAGTTCCACTATCTTCCGATCTGACAAGGCTGTCTATATCTACAGCTACCACTCCCAATGTTTCCTGAAGACAGGCTACTACTTCGCTATACATGACAGGCTGCATGAAACCTCTTTGCTCAAATGAAAACTGGTTGATGATTCTTTGGCGAGCATCGTCCAAAACCTTTGCCGCTACATAATCGGGATGAATTACTACCCCTGCACTCAGGTTAAAAAATCGTGGACTATAAGAGCTGACATTTAAAGGTGTGTGGTTGATACCAGCCTTGCTAATAGCCTCAATCAGATTCTTATAAAGATTGCTATTTACATCCACTTCTGCTCCATTTTCACCAGCAATTGTCAAAAAAACTTGCTGCTTATTCTTTCGCCTTGCCCAAACTGCATTTGCTTTTGCAATGCCGGCAAATGCAGTAGCAAAATCTTCATAATCCCTTAAAGACACGATCCGATCCAGGGTCATAATATTTAGGGTAGCATTTCTCCTGGCTTTGTCAATATTTTCAGCATCCTCTGCCCCGGCAGATGGAATAGGATTGATGGCTGACTTGACCTGTAATGGTTTAGTAGCTAATTGCGAAATTTGTTTGGCCTTTAGTAGACCTGTGTTACCAATCCCTTTTCTATAGGTGGCTACTACATTGTTATTTCCTGATGGCAATCTTGAACCATTTATTCCATCCCCAAATATGATAGTGGTATTTCCGTCATTTTCCAACCGGGTAATAAAAATATGCGCATCATGTGCGCGATCTAAAAAGTAATCAACCTCGTGCCATAGAATATCGTTCACTCTAATTTCCAAAGAAGAATTGATTCCTGAAGGTGTGTTGGCGCTAATAAAAGTGAGAGGCGGTTGTTTTAGAATAAATTTTTGAAAAGGTTTTGTAGCATCTCCGCTACCCAAGATCTCGTTTACTGTTTCACCATGTGTTGCCTGTACTACATTTGCATTGATAAAAACAGTTTTTCGGATATATTGATTTTTCAATGCCTCCACAAAACGAAGAATCGTTTTGCCAGCAACTACAGTAACTTCTTTAATGAAAACTATTTCATAATATAGAATACCCGGCAGATCCATTTTTTCGCCACCCACCGAAACAGGTTGGTTTTCCTTTAATCCAGGGCAATATTGATCAAGTGTTATCGAATCGCCTTCTACTAAAGACTCATCCGGGATGGTGGATAGTTCTAATTTTTCACTTTGTGCCAGAATCATTGCCTGGCGTATGCTATCCAAATTTGTACCTCCACCCCACCATTCCGGTTTACTTTTAGCATCAGCAGGTGTAATACTTACAGTAGTTGTTTTTGAACTCACACCATACCTGGTTAAAACTCCTGTGGTAGCGTCTGAAATTTTATAATAAGAAATTGGGACTGTAGAATTATACGGATTCTGAATGGCAATATATCCATCGGGCAGCACTTCCTCGTAAGCATTATCTAACTGAAGAACCCCTGATTGTTCATCTAGATTATAAACAGTCTGTGAAGGAACGCCATCCTTCACTTTTGTGTTCAGTGTGGCATTATATCCAAATGCCGCCGCCTTCTTTCTGAATACATACACCTGTGTAGTTTCAGGTAAAGGAGCTGGTGTATTAAGCCCTGTTTTCATTTCAAGATCTGTCCAGCCATTGACCTGCTTAATGACTGTCAGGTTTGCTTGCGAATAATTCAGTTGTTTTATACTTTCGGATACCGCATAGTTAAACTGCTTTTGATAAATAAAATCGGTGGCTAGGATGGGTATGAAAAAGAGATTGCTTTTATTGGGAACTACCACTACAGATTTAAGATTAAGCTGTGTAGTAGCTTCATCTTCCCGAGGTATTGCTTCAAATACTGTTTTTAAACTATAGCCTGATTTATCCGCTATTAACAGTTTATCTCCTTTTCTAACATTTTTATCCAACCCCTTGATAAAAACTACCGTACTTCTTAAAGGTTTCTGGGGCAGACTGAGTTGTGGCCTTATCTCATTCCATTCTATCCTGGCTTCGATATCGAAACTGGTTTCAAAAACCTGAGGCAACTGATCTTGTTCCGGTATGCTCTGAACCTTTATGCCCTTTGCAATCATGGCAGGCAATGCACCACCATATAAATTTGTTGAATTAACTGTGGGTGCTTTTGAATCAAGTGTGATCTGAGGTTTCTCTAGGGTAAAGGCAATAAATGTTGAGGCAGCCACACCTGGTTTCAACTCATAACCCACCAGCCTCGCCAGTTCTAAAACCGAGTAGCGTTCTAATGCAGTGCGCAGGTAAGATTCATTGGCAATACGTTCCTGATAAAATGTAAAAACATCGGCTGCCACACTCCATGCATCTAATAGTGCAATACTGAAATCACTATTCTCCCTTATCGCAAGACCTTTCAGATTTTCATTCAGCGAAAGTTGCTCCAAAAGATTTTGCAAAAAATCTCCAAAAGCCCCAATTCTATATTCAACTGCATTCAACCCTGGACGATTATACAATTCCAGTGGAAGTTCAGGAGCTTTGGTATTGCAGGTATTGCAACATGGCTGGTTCATAAAAAACAAAAAATCTATGGTTTAAAATAGTTCAATCGAGATTAAATTAATTCAGAAAGAGTCAACTTCCCCCGAACATATTGATAGTTAAAATTCCTTTTTCCAATGCGCTGGGATCGTTGTCCAGTCTGGCTATTTCCGTTCTTCCCATTATTAATTTTCCAGACTCAAGTGCTTCCGAATTGTCATTTCCCAATCGTTGAAATTTCTTTATTGTTACAGACAAAACATCTGGAACTTTTTGAATGGTAGAATAAATTTTGCTCAAATACACCGTTTGTCCAAAGGTGAAATTATCCGGATGAAAAAGACCTTTACTTCCATCTGAATACTGCCGGTTACTTAAAATTTCCAACAAAACTTTCTTCACATCAGACCTTGAATAATTAGATTTTATACAGACATCTATTTCTATTTCCAGTGAAACGTATTTAGGTTTTTCTATTTCCAAATCCTGTCCGGCCATACGATATTTTTCAAGATCAGCTTCTAAATCCTTTATAAATTTCCTGTCCATTTCCTGTGCGTTGAAGGTGTCTACCGAAAGGAAAACGGTTCTCCAGCTTCCGGTCCATCTTAAAGAGGCTGTGGTTCGCTGGATTTCATTATTAGCAGCTCGACTTTTTTCTTCGTAGTCTGCAATTGTAACTGCCCGCTCCTGATGTCTGAAAGCTATTGGAGCTTTATACTTTACCTCTTCTATTTTTTCCGGATCGGTACCACCGGTTGCCTTCAGTGGGTTTGAAATACCCACAATAGTATCAGCACTAATATTAGCATCATTGGAAACCAAATGCTTTAAAGATCCTGGCGCAATATTTCCGGCTATACCATTTCCTACTCTGTACACAGCTTTGAATACTTGTCCATCTGTAGGACTTTGTCCATTGATATTATTCCCAAATCTTAATTGAGCCTTCCCCGTGTTATTCACGTCCACCACAAAAAGACGACTATTAAAACTGACAGATATAAGATCGTTTGCCGGCTCCCACAACAAAGCAGCGGCGTTTGCTTCGAACAATTCAATTGAAGGCAGCACTTTTTGTAAATCAATTTTAATTGTTGCTGCGGCTGAGACATTCTCCTTTATGATTGAGGTGCTAGAGAGTGGGCCATACTTTAGAGCCAGGGTTCTATCAGCCTCGATAAATTTCAATGCTTCTTCTATTGTGTTGCCATGGTCAGCCAACAAAACATTCCCAATCAATGTACTTGTATCAATTGTATTACCTTCATTATCGGTTGTGTTTAAGCAAAAAGCAAATGGTAATGCATCTTCTTTCCCCCATGTAATCTCTGTAATCTGCCTTCCTAAAGGATCCTCGGGCAAACTATTTGGATCACCCAGCAGATCGTTAGTCAGATTGGCTGAAACCACTTTTATCACATGACGCTTTGTGGTATCAGCATCAGCTTCTAAAAAGGTTTGCGGATTAACTGCTTCCAGTATTACTAAATATTTTCCTTCAAGTCCATGGATGTGGCCATCCAGCGTGGCAGAGGTAGCTCCTTTTTTCAACTGACAGGTACTCTGGCCCCAGGTGTAAAAAAAGAGTTTATTCAATTTGCTATCCAACTCAAGATCCTGCATGGGCTCAAACACATGAAATCGTTTTTGTCTAAACAATTCATCAGCTTCCGAAGAATTCATTTTTATTATGGCCTGCTTTTGTGGCATGGCTGTTACAAACTTTACGGAATTACCATTTGTATTTCCCTTTAACGTGATGCCTGAAACGCCGTCTTTCACTTCTATATGTACCCAGGTGCGGGCACTACATCCATCATGCATATTATAATCAACCAAACGGGCATGACGTTTTACAGAGATACGGTGTCTTGCTGTTCTTAAATAAGCCTCGGTTGAAATAGCATCCTGACGATAGTTGAGATAGTCGGCGGTGTAGGCTAATAATTCCACCAACATTATTCCCATATCGGCCGCATTTCTTTCTTTCCATTCAGGGATAGTTAGAGCCATCCTATCCAGCAATAACTGTTTTATAGAGGCATAGTCCTTTGCTAGGTAATTGATTTCCGGCGCTGGTATTATATTTCTATTATCACATACTTCATATGATTTGCAATCAAACTCGCTTGGACAAGAATTTTTGAACGAAAAATCAAGAGTAGATAATAGTGGATCAAATCCTTCGGGTGATGCATCTTCTGATTCATTTTTTATAAGCTGAAACTGATAGGTAGAAAAATCTCCGGCTTTATTCAGTCTTACAATCAATACGCTTGCATCGGCATCGGTAATTGAAGCAGGAAGGGAAGGATGCAGATCGGCTCTAATCGCTTCCACTGGTTTGATTCCTTTTATTCGAATGCCTCCATTTATTCGAATGTTAGACAGGTCCGGCACATTCGGTGGCAGTTCTTTTAAAAAATAAGCTGCAAATATTTTTTGCCTTATCGAATCAGGATCTCCAGGATCATCAATCACTTCGATAAAATCTATTCCATTTATTGTGGGATGTTCCAGTACTGCCAACCGGCGTTCATTATTATTGCAGCAAAATTGTATCATACCTGAGCAGAAGTAAAAATGGCGGTTTGCATTTGTTGGGTATCCATATTCAAATAAACTACTGTAATGGCGAGTGTTGAGTCTATAATATCCACTCGCACATCTCTCACTTCTATCAAATCACTTACCCATTGTATTAAAGATCCTTGAATTAGAAATTTGGTGGTGGCAGCCAGTTCATTGCTTAAGGGTTCGAACACCAACTGCAACAGTCCGCAACCGAAATCGGGTCGGTTTACACGCTCACCAGGATGGGTGAATAGGATTTGTTCAATCAAATCCCTGATATGCTCATCGGAATCGGCAGTATCAGTTCGAAGCAATTCATTATGTTGATATGGAAATTTTAAATCCATTATAAGCGATTTAATTTATGTACCAGTTGCCCGGGTTTGGGTGGATACAATTTTCAGCGGTGTTCCATTGGGAGTGCAAATGGCCTGACTATCCAGTAAAAGCAATGGCATCCCTAATGAAGTGATTCTTGTAGCAGCTGTTACCCATTGAGCCGTAAGGCAGGGAAGCGGATTGCCTCCGGGCGTTGTAAACGGACAGCCTGCTATGGTGTAAGGCATGGGCTGAAGCGATACGGGCTGCCCACTTACAAACACACGAGTACTGGGCGATGTGGGTTGCGCCTGTCCTGCATGAGCACACAACACAGTGGCTCCTAAATGAATAATAAATCCCGGCATGACAGAAATAAATAAAGTTTGATTAAGGAAGGACTTGGCAATGTTTTTAATTTCTTAAATCACATTCAATGCTCCATTATTGATTGAGACAGTTGGGCCAATCATAGTGAGGCTTGCCCCTTTCCCATTTTGAATATATATTCCGGTATCGTTTACAATAATGGAGGCCCCGGTGGGACTTTTAAGCATAATGCCTCCTGTGGGGTCTGGCATATCATTTATCACTACCGAATACTGGCCAATAGTTTGAAATACGATGGGTGGTGATACTGGCAACCCCTTCTTTGACAAAGGAGGAATATCTGAAGCAGTTCCCCAGCGACAGCCCACCCAAATTGGATAATCGGGGTTTCCGGCTTCAAACTCTACCCACACCCCGGCACCTATTGGAGGAACAATGTAAAAACCCATTGGCGGGCCAGTAGGACCAGCCAAAGGAGTACAAGCTTCTGCCCATGTACTAGGCACCAACCCTAAAACATCCGGCACCATCACCTGTAACCTGCCTCTCATTTCAGGATCTATATTGTTAATGACTGTTGCTCTGTATTTTCCAAAATAGGAAGCCATATAATTAAGGTATTACAAAAGGTGTATTAGAAATAACGCCATCTCTTGAAAGTGTGAAGTTTTGTTTGTATTCGCCACGCTTTATGTTGTGGGTAACACTATCCACAGAATATAATCCATCGTAGGTTATTCCTGCTCCTCTAACCCCCACCAACATGCCGGAGCGTAAAATGCCTTTATACCTGATTACATCCAAAGAACCACTTGCTGAAACTGAAGGCGGATTGTTGGCACTACTCATAACATCTCCTAATATTTTCTTCATGGCTTCGCTAGTATTGTTATTGGAGAATGAATTGGCATAAGCCACTTTGGGAATAGGTTGTGCAGGCCTTATCCCAAGCGGAGGTTTAACAGCATTAATATTTGGTACTGGTATAGGTATCGTAATCTTCTCGGTTATTTCATCAAAAATGGTATAAATATTTATCTTCTTAGCCAACCCATCCACCGTAAAGCTTAAAGACTCCACGTTTGTATGCGCATCCATGTTTATGGACAAAGCTCTTTGAGGAATGGGTATGTTCACTTCCGGACCAAAGTATGCAATATTTTGTCCGGGCAAAGGCCCTGGTATAATTTGAAATATGTAGCCATTTTCCTGTGCTAAAGATTTTAAAAATTGAAGTGGTGTTTGTTTGGGAATACTTCCCCAACTGTCAGTAGGCGATCTTACTGTAACCACTGGTGGTGGAATAACTATTGGTGTTAGACCTAAAAAAGAAAATGGAGCCAGCGCGGTATACACTTTAGCATTATCGGGTAATGCCGGCAAAGGCACCACCACTTCTACCATATCCATTAACAGACTTACATCTTCGCCTGTAAGGGTAAGTGTTGATTTTCCTGGTTCATTGGCAGGGGCAATTTGATGGTTAGAAATTATACCATCCATCAACACATGTGGAATACCGTTTAGCGTAGCTACAATAATTACTCTTGTTGTGGTGGGATCAAAAAAACCGGAAGACAACAAGGTAGTTATCAGGGTAGCCGTTTTGGACAATGATAAAGAAATTTGAAATCCACTACGATCTTTACTATTGGTAATCTGAATTTCGCTGATGGCATCCATGACAAACTTTGGAGCTGGAACCGGAATTCCCACACCAATCAACACCGACAAATAAAGTCCTTTAAGCATTGTTGTTTCCGGGTATTCCGTTTGGGAGTGAAATATGAATAGTATTTCCGGGAGTGCTAATCAGTTCTTCTGGATCCAATGTTACATTGGCATCACAGATCTGCCAAAACCTTTCCGGATCATTGTAAAACTTTTGTCCCAATAAGTCTGGGCGATCTCCTTCGGTCGTTTGATATTTCTGAATCACATAAAATTTATCTGGTGAAGAAATCATTCGTCGTTTTACATAGGCTATCGGCACATCCTTTTTTCCTTCGATGGTGGTTATTTCCACAGAGTGGTAACGGCTTGAAACCGTGAATGGGCTTGACTTCAAGCCTACCTGCTGCATAAATATTTTTGCAATATCTGTCATTATATCGAGTTTATTCCTAAGTCCTGAAGCGTTCCTGATCTGAATTGAGCCGCAAGGCGTTCTTTGTTTTGTTGATAACTCATATACAGATTTCCTCCTTTGTTATTAAACCCAAGATCGTCCACACTCAATACCCGCATACCCAAACTCACTTTTGCTCTGATAGGATTTAGCATAGGATCAAATGCCTCCTCTGCAATACTAAATTCGGTAAGCCTAACAGGAATAATTCTGTTTTTATTCCATACAAAAAGTGTAAGTGGAGTTTCCATTGGGAAGATTTCTATGGTACCCATATTAGCCATAGTGCTATTGAAATTGAGTTGTGAACTTTTTGGATAAATCAACATTTCCAAAACTGTCAACTGTGGCTGGATACCATTTTCTGCAGTTTGCGGATCTCCATTTTCCATTTTATCGGTTGCATCAATTTCTGCTTCCAGCTTAATGGTTTCAATCGGAGGGCCAGATAACCTCAACGCTTCTGAGCGTTTACCAGAACTATCACCCACACTCTGGACTTGCAGACTTCGGGTAAGGGTATCTGGATTGTATTGCAGGGGAATCACTTTCTCAATAGCCGATGTATCGGGATTCATCACTACAATACCGCCTTTTATTAATCGGGGTGAAGCGGGGAAGGAGGACATGGGGGAAGAATTATTTTAAAAAACCTTGAACTAATTAAGAATAATTTTTAACGTATGTTTCAAATAAATGCCTGCTGAAATCTTGAAGTTCTACATGGTCATATCAAACAAGAATAGATTAATGATTAAGGATATTTAGTATGAAAATATTCGTACACATTCGGTCGCAAGACTTTTAACGTTTCTGGTTGATTTATGTACATTGTAAATGCCTCAGCAAAATATTCTTTTTCTTCGGTCTGAGTTAAAGAGTATGTGCTCACCCCCTTTTTAACACCGCCATCTAATTTTAATGCTCTCTTAAAAGAATCTTTCCCAACTGCGGCACTTAATGAAGGACCGCCTTTTCCTTTTGAGGATTCATTAGGTCTAAAATCCAATGCATGACCAAATTCATGTGCCATCAAAAAAGATCTGGCATCAATATCTTTTGAAAAAAAATCAGCATAAACAGTAATTCTCCTTTCCCACACATCACTTCCTTTTGCTTTTGTTTGTGTATATTCAGCTCCCTCACCATTTGGCCCTGTTGCTTTTAGACCTCTGTGTATTGGAATACCTTTTCCTTGATTTAATATACTTTCAGGTACTTTATCCAAAGCCTGCAAAATCAAATCAAATCTGGCATCATCCATAGTTTCTGGCGGATCGCCTAAAGGGTCATTTCTTACTGGAAGTGCATTAGTAATTTGGTATTTACTCTCATACCTCTTTTTTCGATCGGCTGGTTTTTCACTAGATGTACTGGCAGAAAACGCACCCATTCTCTCTATCATCAATTGCACATTTTTTGTTTTTGTGCTTCCCTTTTTGGTAGTATCAAATTCTGTAGATGTAAACCGAACCAAAATATCTGGACCTTTAATTTTAGTATCAGATGGATTCTCCTGGTTAGTCATATCTAAATGCTGAACCGTTGTTAAATTTATTATTGCATTAGCCTGAGAACTACTGCTCAGATTAAAATTATATAAAGCCAAAGCCTTCAAAGGTGTTTCAAGCCACGCTTCAGTCGCATCAAAACCTTTTACAGCAAAGGACACATTGTAATCTTTCTTAGCATCCAAAACAATTCCTTTCTGAAAATAAAGCGATAATTTGGATTGCAAATTGAAGCCATTGTCGTATCGTATATTTTGTCGTGTTTTCTTACTGTACGAAGTCAAATCTGATACAGTTGTCTCATCAGGCATTGATTCCCGTTGTATGATATTGTTCCCCTGCTGCATCACATGCACCAACTCATGCCCCAATAATCTTTTGCCAGCATGTGATTGTGGTGCATATTTACCAGTATTAAATACAATATTGTTTCCATGAGTATAAGCCAATGCATTTATACTCTGTGCTGATTGGGCTGCTGATGTATCATTGTGAATTTTTACTTTGCCAAAATCGTATCCTAAACGAGGTTCGTAAAAATTTCTTGTCTCTTTTGTAAGTGGCTGCCCACTTGTGTTCAGGCTGCCAACATAACTGTCCAAAGAGTTTTGCGCCGTTGTAGTTTGTCCGCTTAATTCTTTTCGTTGCAATGTCTCCTCTTTTTCTTCTTCACAATGGGCACATTTGCGTTGTATGTTTAATTTCTTTGAAAAACTTTGGAAACTTGCCGGCATCTCCATTCTCATCACTTTATCCGCCATAGCATCCGCCTCCTGTTCATACTTATCTCCCGGTTCATTGATGGTAAGTTTAGTTTGAATAGCATTCAAAATAGGCAAGTTCATAAAATGAATATCAGAAGAAACAGGTTTTACAAAATCGGTTTTATCCACATCAAACCCTGTTTCCTTTTTGGTATTAAGGCTTTTATTAATGCCTGAATGTTTAGTATTGTTTGCTATGCTATAATCAGCTTTCATTTGCAAATCCATTATAAACTGTTTCTGCAATATTTCCTCCAATGGCTTCCGGTTTTTGAGAAGCGTGCATATCGAAAGTTCCCGCATCTATAAAAGAGGTATATCCTCCCTGAGTGAGTACACCATGCAAACCATTTTCGGCAAATTGGTTATACAAAGCCTGCTGAACCACATCGCCTATTCGGTGGCGGTCATGTGGCGAAAAGCCATGCAATACCAACTCATCAATATGTATTTCTATTATATGGTTCACAAGAGAGTTTTCAAATCGTTTGAATAAGGCATTTCCATTTTTGAATATTCGGTTTTTGTAGCTTGCAAAATATGTGGCATAGTCACCAAAGTCTTTTCGTTTGCTGCCAGAAAGGCGGCATTCAAAGCGATGTTTTTGATATTACCACCGGTAATTGGAAACCTTGAAAGCTTGTCTATGTCTATATCTCCCACCGGAGTAGCATCGGGAAAAATACCGTGCCATATTTCTGCTCGTTGCACAGCATCAGGAAAAGGGAAATTGACCACCGCACTAAATCGCCTTGTAAATGCACTGTCAATGGCCGATTTCATATTAGTCGTAAGAATGGCTAAACCTCTGTACTGCTCCATTCTTTGCAGCAGGTAACTAACTTCTATATTGCTATACCTGTCGTGGCTATCTTTTACATTACTCCTTTTACCAAAGAGCGCATCGGCTTCATCAAATAATAAGATAGCTCCACCATCTTCGGCTGCATCAAAAATTTTTTTAAGATTCTTTTCTGTTTCACCAATGTATTTATTAACTACTTTGCTCAAATCAATTTTGTACAGGTCAAGTTTCAATTCGTTGGCCAATACCTCAGAAGCCATTGTCTTTCCTGTGCCGCTTTCACCCGCAAAAAGAGCACTGATTCCCAAACCCCGCATCCCTTTGGAGGCAAATCCCCATTTGTTATACACCGTGTTTCGATTACGAACCCTAATCAAAAGTTCTTTTAAAATTTTCTTTTGCTGTTCTGGCAAAATCAAATCATCCCAATGAGCAGCAGGTTCTATTCTTTGGGCCAAACCCTCTAATGCAGGTTTTGTATATTGGCTACATATCTGCCAAAGTTCTTCAGATGTATCAAGTCCCCGTTTTGAGTCACGTTCTGTCTGGCTAGCAGCCAGTTCTGAAACGGCTTCTCTGATCGAACTGTTTGAAAGACAGAACTGAGAAACTATTCCCTCCAACTGGCCATTTACTTCTATGCTCCTGCGTTTCAATTCAGATTGCCAAATCTGCAGCTGTTCATCACCAGAAGGTTTGGGTATGTCTATACTTATTTTTGTTTTGTCCAAAATCGGCATCCAATCTTCGGTACTAATAATCAAAGAGGACTCAATTTTTCCAATAAAATATTGCAATAACTGAAGGAGCAATTTATCCTGAAGATCCACCTCATTACAATCCAGCAATAGTATATGTCGGTGTATCAGTGAATCTCTGTTCCATAATCTACAAAGCTCTACAACCTCACTCCTGTTTGAAGGAACGCCGGAGGCAGAGATACTAAAAATCTGAACACCTGTAAACTTTGCTACAAAAACTGCCGCATCAAGCTTATCCTGTTTGTCTCTTCCACTAAGCACTATTACCGGAAATGGCATACCGACTTTCAGTTTACTGCTAATCAGATAAGTCAATTGTTTTTGCATCAGAGGGGCTTGTTCGCTATCGGTTGATACAGGCTCTATATATTCCATTAATTTTTCGTTCAGGTATCCTGTACCTGTTAGATAGTGTAAGACATTTTCATCAATTTTTAAAGGAGCTTGTGTAACAATAGCACCTTTCCCTAATTCTATCATTCGCCAATATCTTAAGGAAGCATGCGGAGATATAGCACTCCAATAGGCATTTTCAAAAATCGAAAGAGCAAAAGCAAAAGTGGGAGAAGGGTTCTCATTGTTATTGAATTTCATGATGGTCGGACCTATCTCGGAATCCAATTCTACTCCAGCACATATTAAAAGAATATCTTTTTCAAACGCAGACAAGCCAAAAATCTCAGCCAGACTTTCAAGAGCTGGTGGCCATTTCATTTTCTTTACCAAAGAAGATGCTCTACTTTTTAGCTTCTTTATTTCATCACTAATTTTACTTGAAGCATCCTTGTCTGAATTCTTTTTCTCAATCAGCTTTCGAATCAACTGCACTTGAAGTGATAGATACTGTTGATTATCTTCTACCCATTGTTCGTATGTATACACCGTGGTCATATCACTATGAAAGGAGATATATATTTTTGATTCCCGTCTGATTCCAATGGAGATTCGGCACTATCTACCTTCACTCTTACCAAATATGTTGCACTTTTTACTCCACTAATATCAAACGAAATAGCACTGACAGCATTTTCAGAATTTCCAAACACCGATGCACTTATTGGAAATGTATAGATGCGGGGATTATTGTCATTTGTTATTTCATTCAAAACAACCTGCACTCTTTGTTCAGGCTGCACCATTGGAATAAGACTAACTTGAAGCTTGCCTGAAACGCTTCCATTCACAGCTACCGAGCTATCACTTAAACTGGGGTTGCCCTGTATGGCAGGTGTGATCATAAACAAAACTGATTTGGAACTAGCTCCTTGATGTGCAAGAGGTGGAGTTCCCATGAGTACAGGATGTACTACTTTGAGTTCATGCATACCAGCCGACAATTGATTTGGCAGTGAAAAGGCTATTTCAGTATTAGTGGCGGTTTGATTGATAGCTCCTGCATCTAGAGATTCTCCGTCAATATTCACTTCCACTATTTCGTTCATCAATTCGGTTCCTGTTGCTATTAAACGATATCCATTTAATATTTTTTGATTTTCCTGTATTGGCTGATTCAATGCCGACTGCGAAAGTATTTTTTCAATAACAGGAGTCTTAAAAGGTTGTACATAAATATTTCTTTCTTTGACCGGCAGTCCCTGTTTTATCGACTTTTCACTTTCAATCAATACTACAGTAATTAAGTAAGCGGCAGTAGGTCTATACTTTGTACCAAAAGCAGCCCATAATTTTGAAATATCTTCTATACTTAAGGCTTCCGGTGTAATCTTTATTTGCTCTATCTGGTCGGCCAGCAAAGCTTGCGACAAAAATCTTAAGGTATCGGGTAAATTATTTGCCCCATTGCCGACCTGTACCGATCCGGTGGCTGCTTCAATTTGTTCTCTGCCTAATACAGGTGTTTCATGAAAAAAATGCATCCCCATTCCTAGTAGAATATCGGTGTGCAATTCTGATGCGCCATAAGCTGTCAGTAGATAATGAAGATCAATAGCCAATGGTGGGTTAGTGATTCTTTCACCATTGGTATTAAACGATGGATATGCCAGATTTCTCCAACCCTGATTATAGGTGGCCTGATACATAAAAATATTTAACTGACTGGATTCATTGGCTCCTTCTGTTATAATTCTGTCTGGGGGCAATGAACTTACTGTGATATTATTTTGTGTGATACCAGACACATCATTATTAATTAACCCATCATTCAACAAGTCTTTTAATACCTGGGTGACAGCAGCAATCCTTAATGCAGTACTCATTTTCTTAAGCGTTTTTCCGGCTTTTGAAATAGTCGTCCAAAGACATTCTTGTTTTTTTTTGAGTAGAGCCGGAAATATTTCCCTGAGCTGGTGCGGAAGTGGCTCGAACCTCTATTCGACCTATAGAAACCTTAATTACAGACTGACCAGCATTAGAATTATTAACTGGCAACTTTAGCTCATCGGCAAATGGCATTCTTGTTAAAGGAGGGTTAGTTTTAAAAAAATCTCCATCCAAACGGTGTGTGTTTTCACTTTGGTTGGGGGAAATCGAAGAATCATTCAACTGCTGAGTTTGCAATGAAAAATGTTCTGAATCTGAATTAGACCACTCTGAATGAATATCTTGCTTTGTATCTGCTTTACTCATGAAACGGTCACTCTTCAAATTTGTGTTTCCATTTTGGAAGGACTCCTGTTTCTCCGTTTTTTTGTTGAAACCATCAGCATCCATTAAGTTTATTAAGAGTGAACTGTTCTCACCAATCAATGAAGTTGCAGCTTCTTTGTTTTCTTTTTCCAGATTGTCTGTTACCGGATTATTTCCCAAGTCATTTAGAGCAGTATCCTTTTTTTTGTTAAGATCATTTCGATTGAATGATGCTGAATCCGCCTGTTCAAAACCTTCTACACTATCCATATAGTTTGAAGCGAACCCTTGTGATTCAAATCTACCAGTCAGGCGAGGTTGCACCTGAGGTACCTGAATACTATGTCTGGCAATTATATGTTCAATAAAATGATTCAAGCATTGATCATTTGCAGGTATAAACTTCTGCGTCGGGGCGTCATGTTGAGGATATCTTTTTCGGACCAGCCAAAAAATCTGGCTAACAAAAAAACCTCTTGCAGCATCTGTTTTGCCCAATGATTAATTTCAGTCAAAAACCAACTTACAATATCAAATCCCACACTCCATTTATGTTTACAGGCAGGACAATCCAGTGTCATTTGAATATCTGCCTGTGGATCAAGTTTTGTCATTTCATTTTCCAGACTTCTCAAAACTACTATGGGGACTTCTTCCTTATTCATTTTTTCACCGTCCTTGTTTACTTCAATAATACAATTCCGAAGCAATTTATTAGAAATATTTTCAGATGTGGGATTATCCTTCATCACCTCCATTATGTCCCTACTATTTATCAACCGAAACTTAATTTCAAAAGCATTATCACTAATTTGCAAAATTTTCTCCTCTGGTGTATTTTCAAAATTTTGCACTCGCAAATCTGTGGTATTTGTTTCCCACTCCACCTTTTCTTTACATGCCGGACAATGACTCACATGCTGCATCCGTTTTCCAAACATCCATTCTCTCAATACTAATAATCGGGCATCACGCTCTCCAATACTCATGGCTTCAATATGTCTGATGTCATGTACACCACAAGCTTTAGTCAGCAATAGCAATGCTCGTGAAAGCATGGGCAAATCGAGTGATTGTTCCCAAACCGAGAACAATTCGGAAGTCAAAAGAGGTTTCATGAATGCTATTGAGGTTCAGTAAAAACGGGTTCAGAGGGCTCTGATACTTCATAGTCTCTTTCCCAGCCTTCATTTTCCAACTTGATGTTTTGAATAGCCACTGCATTGGCATTTGCATCCAGATCGGGCATAGCCTGATACTCCGAAACCCAGCAACGATATACCTTGTAGGCGATCACCAATTGACCGGCTTCATTGTAAAGTTCAATGATGATATCTTTTCTGAAATCCTTTAGAGAAACTTCTGCACCCAATCCCGAACCAAAGTTCCAAACTTTATTGGCCCATTTTTCAAACTCAGAATCATGAGTAACCCCTCTTTCCAGAGTGATCGGTTCGTACTTGGTTCTGCCAGGAGATTTCCGTCCGCTACTGGGATCGCCGCCCTCGCGATGCTCCACTACTTCTGTAGTACGTTTCAAAACGCCAACTTTACTTATCCCAGCTACGTATCGGCCATCCCATTTTACGCGAAACTTAAAATTCTTGTATGGATCAAAACGCTGTGCATTTACAGTAAACTGTGCCATGATGTTATAATTTTTATGATTCGATTTGTCCTGTCAATTGCTGAATTTTAATAATGACAAATTCAGCGGGTTTGAGGGGAGCAAACCCAACAAGAATATTTACTATCCCTAGGTTGATGTCATTTTGTGTGGTAGTTTCTTTATCGCATTTAACTAAGTACGCTTCGCGGGGAGTTTTCCCCTGAAAAGCTCCCTGCCTGAAAAGGTTATGCATAAAGGCACCTAAGTTCAGTCTGATTTGAGCCCAGAGCGGTTCATCGTTGGGTTCAAACACCACCCATTGAGTGCCTCGGTACAAACTCTCCTCAATAAACAAAGCCGTTCTTCTTACTGCAATATATTTGTATTCATCGGCAAACTGATCTGCACCACGCATGGTGCGCGCTCCCCAAACAACACGACCCGTAACCGGAAATGAACGCAAACAATTTATGCCAAGTGGATTAAGTTGCCCGTTCTCTGCATCGGACAGAACGGTTTGCAAACCCTGAATTCCGTTCAACCCTGCATCAATTCCAGCAGGAGATTTCCACACGCCTCGTGAGGTATCGGTTCTGGCCATCACGCCGGCAACAATACCACAGGGAACCATCGTTTCTATCTGACCATCCAGCAATGGATCACTTTGCCGTACTCTGGGGAAAAACAATGCCGCATTTCGGGTATCCGATCCTGATAGATTTAAATTGCCCAGTTCTGTAGCGGCTACATTTGCTGGAGTGGGGGATTCGCCCCAGGCTGTAGGTGAATCAACCAGAAGCATTGCCCTACGGTTCACACAGAGTGTTAGTGCCTGCTGATAAACCAACGAATCAGTATCGCCTCCCCTTGCAGGGGGTGGAATACACAATAAATTGAACTCAGATTTTTTAAACGCCCATAGACCTGTATTATTATTTTCCACGCCATTAAATTCAGCAACTCCTACATCGTCGCCCCCATCACTTCCTTTTTTCAATGGATTGACTACGATTGGCGTATTGGCAACAGTATTGTCTGGCTCACTATTATCCACCATGGTACCCACTTTCACTAAAAGCGAACCCTGGTCGAGTATGCGGGGAAGATATCGTGGGTCGTCTGGAACACTGGAAACATTTCTAAAACTTTCAGTAGCACCACCAATTTCTGAAATGGTAATATTGAACAAAGAAAGCACCGCACTATCCTTTGTTTTATGGTCAATTACTATTTGAAGATTATCGCCCCAAGCACCTTCGCTAGCTGCGTTTAGTTGAATATCATTTCCATTAGTAGGAATTAAATACTCTGCCTTTTCAGCTGTTTTTGCAATTCTGGTTACAACTGCCTGACTCCCTCCATTCATGAAGAAATCTTTGACCGAATAACTCATGGTACTTTTTGCCCAAATACCACCAAAAAGTCTTTCATAGTCTGCAAAACTATTTATGGTGATTGCTCTATTGAGCTCGCCCCGGCTGGCACGACCTATAAATGCAGTAATGGAGGTGGCCACACCTGTTATGGTTCTTACACCACTGGGAAGCTCTTCGATATATACACCCGGATAAGTAGTAAGTACTGCCATAGTATTATTTTTTAATGTTGAATTTGTTTGAAAAGATTTTTTGAAGAAGTAATATTGGATATTGAAAATTATGATATCCCTTTTATTGGCATGATTTGATGTAGAGGAATATCCGCAATTAGTGTGCGCTGTATCAAATCAATTCTTACCAAAATTTTTCTTTTTCCATGTAAACAAATTGTCTCACAGGTAAATCCTGTAAATGGCCCACTGTTTATAATTAGCTTTTCTCCTCTGGGGACTTGATCTGCTGTAACTTTTATTTCTACGCAATCAGTAACCACCTGCTTTAAATGGTTAATAAGCGTTTCATTGATGGCAGCAATTTTACCATCGTTTTTTATGAAATAAAGTAGGCCTTTCGTTTGAAGGCATTGATAATAAGATTCAGCATCGGGCAAGCTCACAAAAATATATGAGGGAAAAAGAGGAATAGATATATACTTTTTTCTGTCGGACCAAACTCTTAAACTTTTGGTCATAGGCAAAAAATATTCAATGCCCCAGAGATCAAACTGTGTTGCAATCTTTTTTTCATGCAAGGGGCGAGTATAGGCTAAATACCATTGATTACTCATCTAAGAACAAATTTTAGGAAATGGTTTGATGAGAAAGAACAAAAGCTATCGCTAAATCTGATTACAGAATTGTTCCAGATAAAAGGGTAATTTGTAAGAAACAATTTGTCGGGCGTTCATTGCAAGAGCCTGGGCTTTCCGGTCCACATCGTTATAATATTCGTTATATTACCCATGTCTAAGGTATAATAAAATTGAATAACAAAGAAAGAGATGGCTCTATAAAAGCATCCCTAATTTGCGGTATTTCTGCAAGGCGGAAGGTCCAAATTGATGTGTTTTATTTTACACATATTTGCATCATTATATTATTTGCATAGGTACCATCATCCTTCCTGATATAGTTGGATTGAATACCCACTTTTTGAAAGCCAGCTTTTTCATAGAGGTAAATGGCTTGAGAATGTCCTTCAAATACATTGAGCCCGATATTCTCAATTGCCACATTATTCCTAGCCCAATCAATAACATTTCGCAATAGAGCTGTCCCAAGACCAAGTTGTTGCCAACCTTTCAAAATACCGATGCCCAGCAAGGCGTTATGGCTGATTCTTTTTCGACTTTCTCCTTTTAGGTCCACATTGCCAATTATTTTCCCATTGTACTCAGCTACCAACAAAATACTATTCTCTCGCCTGGTCAAAAGATTTATCCAGTCCTCCTGCTGATATAATGTTGGATTGAACTCTTCGATTGTTGAAATCAGATTATCGCTTTGAAGGATATAGGAGGAAATGCATTTTATCAATTCTTGGGCATCCTTAGGCATAGCTTCCCTTATCCGCACTTTACTTCCATCTTTTATAATACAATCAACTGTTTTAAACTTCATAATTCAGTCCGATAGATATTGCAAGCTAATTATTTATTTTTGATGCATTGGATATGAGTAATGACAAATTGAAGCATAGAATAAAATGGATTATTGTAATCTTGGCCTTTGCTGGAATCGAGTTTATTTCGTTACGGCCCCATTGGGTGGAAAAATTTTATACTTATGATTTTTATCCCCAACTGTCTTTGCTATTACGCACTTTACTCGGATGGATTCCGTTTAGTATTGGTGATGTGATATATACTATTGTCATTATTTATGTCATTCATCGGTCTGTTAGGGTCATCAACAGGTTGGTAAAGCACAATCTCTCCAAAAAAGATGTTGGAATATTTTCAAAAAAACTGCTATTTAAAGGGTTATGGATTTTTGTACTTTTCTATGGGCTCTGGGGACTGAACTATTCAAGAATAGGTATTGCTGGTCAAATGCAACTGGAGGAAAAAGAGTATACCGAAAAAGATTTGGATACGCTGGTAAGTGTTTTACAGAAAAGGCTAAACGACCATGCAAAATATGTTACGGGCTTTTCGAGAGATTCATTTAAGACAAATAAAAAACTATTCCTCAATACCAGTTTAGCTTACCAACAGGCAGCCCTTAAATATCCTTTTTTACAATACGCCCATCCATCCATCAAGCCAACGATATTTGGATATATTGGGAACTTTATGGGTTTTCAGGGATATTACAACCCGTTTACCGGTGAGGCGCAAATAAATACGACCATACCTCAATGTGAACTTCCTTTTGTAGCCACACATGAAGTAGCCCATCAACTTGGTTATGCCAAAGAAAGTGAAGCTAATTTTGTTGCTTTTTTGGCATGCCGTCTTCATCCCTCCCCCACTTTTAGGTATTCTGTGTATTTCGACATGTTCCTATATGCAACCAAAGAATTATCAGATATTGATTCCTCAAAAGCGGCCTACTACCAAACCAAACTTCATCCGATAGTAAAGCAGGATATAGAAGTATTACGTAAATTTTACCAACGATATCGTAACCCAATCGAACCGCTCATTTCAAGATTTTATGGCTACTTTTTAATGGCCAATAACCAGCCCAAAGGGCGAGAATCCTATAGCGAAGTGGTAACCTGGCTAATCGCTTATTACAAGAAATGGGGAATAATAGCTCTCTAAGTTCATTAATACATTGATTATCAATCATTAATATAATAATAAATTCACCTACCCATTCGCCAGATTTCCGGGAGATATTGCTTACTTTTGCAACCCGGAATTATAAAAACCCTCCGGATTATTTTTTTATGAACTTTTATTTTAAACAATTAAACGCTGATGCACAGGAGAACGCAGGCGCTACTGAACCAGTAGCTGATGCTTCTACAGCGACAACAACTGTACCTGAGGCTGAAGCCGCTGTAGAACCAGTAGCCGAAGAACCTAAAAAACCAGAAGTGGTGGCAGTGATTGAAACCGCACACGACGATTTTGACTGGAGCGTGGACAAACGCAATGTATCTTCTTATTCTAAAGAAGAGAAAGAAAAGTATGACAAAGTTTACGACAACACTTTTATTCAATTGAATGATGGTGAATTGGTAAACGGTACAGTAGTAGGTCTTACAAATACTGATGTAGTATTAAACATCGGCTTCAAAAGTGATGGTTTGATCTCGTTGAACGAATTTCGGGATTTGTCTAATCTGAAAGTGGGCGATGATGTGGAAGTGATGATCGTGGAAAAAGAAGACAGAAACGGACATCTGAACCTGAGCCGAAAACAAGCCCGCACTACCCGTGCCTGGGAAAAAATTGTTGAGTATAACAAAACTGGCGAAGTAGTTACCGGTCTGGTTACATCAAAAACTAAAGGTGGTTTGATCGTGGATGTATTTGGAATGGAAACCTTCCTTCCAGGTTCTCAGATCGATGTGAAACCTGTGACGGATTACGATCAGTTTGTAGGTAAGACAATGGAATTCAAAGTTGTTAAAATCAACGAAACGATCAAAAACGCTGTGGTATCGCATAAAGCACTTATCGAAAGCGATATGGAAGCACAACGTGCTGAAATCATTGGTAAACTGGAAAAAGGTCAGGTATTGGAAGGAACCGTTAAAAACATTACCGACTTTGGTGCGTTCATGGATCTGGGCGGATTGGATGGTTTACTGTACATCACTGATATTTCATGGGGTCGCATTTCTCACCCGAACGAGGTGTTGAAAATGGATCAGAAAGTGAATGTGGTGGTATTGGATTTCGACGACGAGAAAAAACGTATCAGCCTTGGCTTGAAACAATTAACTCCTCATCCTTGGGATGTGCTTCCTACTGATATTGCAGAAGGCAATACTGTAAAAGGTAAAGTAGTTAATATAGAAGACTATGGTGCGTTCTTAGAAATATATCCTGGTGTGGAAGGTTTGGTTCACGTAAGTGAGATCACTTGGGCAAACACGCCTATCAATGCAAAAGACTTCTTCAAATTGGCTGATGAGCATGAAGCGAAGATCGTTACCCTAGATAAAGATACTCGCAAAATGAGTTTGTCTATCAAACAATTAACTGAAGATCCTTGGAATGATATCGAAACCAGATTTGCTGAAGGCACTAAACATGAAGGCGAAGTTAAAAACATCACCAACTACGGTGTGTTTGTTGAATTGGCTCAGGGTATTGGTGGTATGATTCACATCAGTGACTTAAGCTGGTTGAAACGCTTTAACCATCCAGGAGAATACACTAAAGTGGGTCAAAAAATAGATGTGATTATCTTAGGTATTGATAAAGAAAATCGCAAACTTCAGTTAGGCCACAAACAATTAGAAGAAGATCCTTGGAACACTTTGCAAGATACTTTCTCAATCGGTAGCCTACACGAAGGAACCATCACCCGTAAGGACGATAAAGGTGCTACTATCCAACTGCCTTACGGCCTAGAAGGATTTGCACCTAACCGCCACTTGGGTACTCAGGAAGGCAAATCTTTAGGTATGGATGAAACAGCTCAGTTCACTGTTATTGAATTCGACCGCAACGAAAAACGCATTGTAGTTTCTCATACTCGTGTTTGGGAACAAGAACAATATGTGGAACGTGAAGGTGTGAAGAAAGCAGAACGTGCTGATGCTGAAAAAACCAAAAAAGCCGTTAAGAATATCCAAAGCAAAGTTGAAAAAGCTACTTTGGGCGACTTAGGCGTTTTGGCTGATCTGAAAAAGAAATTAGATCAAGAAGCCGCTGCTGCCAAGCCAGCTGCTGCTCCAAAAGCCGAAAAAGAAGACAAAGCTGAAGACGAAGAGAACGCTTAAGATTCTTTTTAAGAATTAAACAATACAGGCTGTCCCAAAAGGGCAGCCTTTTTTTAGTCCTAGGTGAAAGGTACATCTTCCAAAAATCACTTCTACTCCATCAAAAACAGTGTAAAAATTGCTCCTAGACTTCCAATTGGATTGTCCATTTTGACGGTTTAGCTATTGAAGATTGTGCACCAAACAAATGGTTGGAACGCCAAACGAAAGACTCAAAATCATCTCAGTTGGTAAGCCTGTATCAAAAAACAAAAGGCCATCCTTATCGGACAGCCTCTTTAAGATCTTGCTTATGTATTGTTAGATTATCAACAAAGCATCGCCGTAGCTAAAGAATCTGTATTTGTCTTTAATGGCTTTTTTATATGCTTCTACAGCCAAATTATAACCAGCAAAGGCACTAGTCATTATCATCAGGCTGGTTTTGGGTAAATGAAAATTGGTCACCAATGAATCCGCAATATTAAAGTTGTAAGGAGGATGAATAAACATATTTGTCCAGCCTTCACTTGGTTTTAATAACTTCTGTGCGGTAAAGGAAGATTCCATGGCTCGCATAGTAGTAGTACCAATAGAGCAAATTCTATGATTGGTTTCCTTGGCTTTGTTTACTATTTTACAAGCCTGTTCATCAATATGAAAATATTCAGCATCCATTTTGTGTTTACTCAAATCCTCTACTTCAATAGGTCTGAATGTGCCCAAACCAGTGTGCAAAGTAATCTCCGAAAAACGAACACCTTTTATTTCCAATCTCTTGATCAGCTCCCGGCTGAAATGCAATCCTGCTGTTGGGGCGGCTACAGCACCCTCGTGCTTTGCATATACTGTTTGATATCGCTCTTTATCATCTTCATCTGGCTTGCGTTTGATGTATTTGGGCAATGGCGTTTCCCCCAAAGCTTCCAGTTGAGCTCTAAATCCGTCTTCATCTCCTTCCCACAAAAATTTAATAGTACGGCCACGGCTGGTGGTATTGTCAATCACTTCGGCTACCAGTTCTTCACTTTCGCCAAAGTACAACTTATTACCCACCCTTATTTTTCTGGCAGGATCCACAATTACATCCCAGAGACGATTGAGCTTGTTCAACTCACGCAACAAAAACACTTCAATCTTTGCTCCGGTTTTTTCCTTGCGTCCATACATCCGGGCAGGAAAAACCTTAGTATTATTTACTACAAATACATCCTTATCATCAAAATAGTCAAGAATATCACGGAAATATTTATTTTCTATTTCTCCAGTGTGACGATGCACGACCATCATACGGGCATCTTCTCTTCTTTTTGCGGGTTGTTGGGCAATAAGGTTAAGCGGTAAGTCGAATTGAAATTGTGAAAGCTTCATGAAATTGTAAATCTTTTTAAAGTTTCAAAACCAATAAAAAGCGATGCGGGAAGCTGGAGTTTGGTGGATAATCTGAAGGTATTCTCCTATATCATATCCTGCCGAGCCCCGGTCTTACGGCACCGGTTTTCGATTTTGTGCGTGCAAAGCTAAGGTTTTATTCCTACTAATAGTGATTTTTTATTTTTCAAATGCTTCATCCTGCATATATCTCTATTCATAAGGAATAGAAATCCGGAATTACAATTTACCTGCTTGAAGCAAAGCACTTTCGAGGTAAACAAGATTTTGCATCCTCGGCTTATGCAGGAATGGCTTCAATTAGTTTTTTAGTGTATTCGGTCTGAGGGTCCTCATATATTTTATCGGACTGGCCAAATTCTTCTATCTTTCCTTTGTTCATCACCATAATACGGTCGCTGAAATAGCGTACCACGCTTAGGTCATGACTGATGAAAACGATTGTAAACCCAAACTCTTTTTTTAGATCATTCAGCAAATTCAACACCTGTGCCTGCACACTTACATCCAGTGCAGAAACCGACTCATCGCAAATTATAAAGGAAGGATTCAGGGCCAACGCTCTGGCAATAACTATCCGCTGCCGCTGGCCGCCGCTAAATTCATGTGGATATCTATTATAATGTTCGGGCAACAGCCCAACCTTTAACAAGAGTTCTATTACTCTTTGCCTTCTTGCCTCTGATGATTTTACAATGCCATGAACCATTAGTGGCTCCTCTATCGCCGCTCCAATTTTTTTTCGTGGATTCAGCGATGAATACGGATCCTGAAAAACTATTTGCAGATGTTGCCTCAACTTTCGTAATTGTTGCGACGAAGTATCAGCCAGATTTTTTTCCTTATAAAAAATGCTGCCGTTGGTGGTCGGTATCAGTTGTAGCAAAGTTCGGCCAAGGGTCGTTTTACCACATCCACTTTCACCCACAATCCCCAATGTTTCATTTTTATAAATTTCAAAACTCAGATCATCTACAGCTTTTATAAAACTTTGAGGTTGGCCGATCCAGTTTTTTTTATTTGGGAACCAAACAGATATATGCTCTGCTCTAATTAAAATTTCCTGTTTACTGCTTTCCTTGATTTGCTCCTTTTCAATGCTGTATTCTTGTTGGTCAACTTTTATCGGATGCAAAAAATCACTTACTACGGGTAATCGGACTCCTCGTTTATGATTTACCGGACGGCAGGCTAGCAGAGCTCTGGTATAGGGTTGAACTGGAATTTTAAAAATCTCTTTTACTGAACCCTGTTCTACTATTTCTCCTTTGTACATGATGATTGCTCTGTCAGCTATCTGAGCTACTACACCCAGATCGTGGGTAATAAATATTACGCCCATGCCTGTTTCCTTTTGAAGCTCTTTGATCAACTCCAGCACACTTTTTTGCACGGTTACATCCAATGCTGTAGTAGGTTCATCGCAAATGAGCAGGTCGGGCTTACAACACATAGCCATCGCGATCATCACTCTTTGTTTTTGGCCGCCACTAAGCTGATGGGGATAACGATGGTAAACAAGTTCAGGATTAGGCAATTTCACTTTTTCAAACCACTGAATGGCCTGACTTTTTGCTTCCTGTCTGGTGATTTTGTTATGCACCATCAAGGTTTCTACCACCTGTTTCCCACAGGTAATCACCGGATTTAGTGAGGTCATCGGTTCCTGAAAAATAATGGATATCTTATTCCCCCGTATATGCCGCAACACCTCATTATCAGCCCCGATGAGATCTATGGTAGATGCGCCATCTTCGCTATACAATATCTGTCCTCCTTCCATTTGTGCCGGAGGTGTTGGCAACAATTTTAAAATAGATAGAGAGGTAACGGATTTGCCCGAACCACTCTCCCCTACCATTGCCACTATTTCTCCCTTGTATATATTCAGCGAAATATTTTTTATGGCATGGTTGATGCCCTGTTCGCCCACAAAGCTGATGGATAGATTTTGTATGGACAAAAGTGGTAGAGGCATTAATTTTTATCGACTTTGATAATCTTAATATCTAAACTTTTCTTAGGGCCATTCAAAATACCAATCGTACAAATTGAGCAGTTACTCTTAGAAGGATTTTCCTCGATTTGAAAATAAAAACTATCTCCTTCCTTCAAGGAAGTGGGGAAGGAACAGGAGTTCCTTACTGTAAATGATTTTTGATGGTTTTGATCCCCCTGTTTCCAGTCATTGTCCACCAGTTCCGGATTGATATCACCGTTGGTGATGACACAGGCATAATATTTAGCGCAGCTTACTATTTGCTTAATCTCCGCTTTATAAATTGGACTACTGTCTATTTGACTACTTTTTTTATTGCAGGCAAATACAACGAAAATAAAAGCCAATAAAGGAAGTACACTGATTTTAGCTTGTTTCATCTTTTACATCTTTATCTTATTAAGATCGATATTTTTCTTCATTTGGCAACAGTGCGCATTAAAATCTTAAATGTCTGATGGTTTGGCCGTTATCCTTAAGTTGCTTTAAAGAATCAATACCAATTTTTAAATGCTTCTCTACGTAGTTAGCGGTCACCTTCTTATCGCTTTCAGCAGTTTTTACTCCTTCCGAAATCATAGGAGAATCGCTGACCAATAGCAAAGCACCTGTCGGTATTTTGTTGTAAAAGCCAACAGTAAAAACGGTAGCAGTTTCCATATCAATGGCATAAGCCCTTATTGATTTCAGGTATTCTTTAAAGGGCTCATCATGTTCCCAAACTCTTCGGTTGGTGGTATAAACTGTACCCGTCCAATAATCAGTATTGGCATCACGAATAGTGGTACTTACCGCTTTTTGCAAGGCAAAGGCAGGTAATGCAGGAACCTCCGGCGGGAAATAATCATTGGAAGTGCCCTCGCCCCTAATGGCTGCAATGGGAAGAATAAGATCCCCAACCTTATTTCGTTTTTTAAGACCTCCGCATTTTCCCAGGAACAATACCGCAAGAGGATTGATAGCCGAGAGCAAATCCATAATGGTGGCAGCTGTCGGACTCCCCATTCCAAAATTGATAATGGTAATATCATCTGCGGTTGCGCATTGCATCGGTTTTCCTTCACCTATTACCTCCACATTATTCCAACTTGCAAATAACTCCACATAGTTACCGAAATTGGTCAACAGAATATACTTTCCAAATTTGTCAATGCTTTCACCAGTATATCGTGGAAGCCAGTTCTCTACAATATCTTGTTTCGTTTTCATTTAAACTTTCTTACTGATTTAGGGTAATGGGATTATAACTAAATTAACTTTGGCTAAAATAAACTTTTATTTTTGGACTGATGATTTTGATTGAATATCCCAAACCCGATTTTAAGATTGAGTTTAAAAATAATCAACCGTTTATTTTTGACCCAATTCGGCGCAAATGGCTGGTGCTTCAGGATGAAGAATGGGTGCGCCAAAATTTTGTACACTATTTATTACTATCGAAGCAATACCCTCAATCGCTTATTGCGCTCGAAAAAGAAATCCAACTTGGCAGCCTTAAAAAGAGATTCGATATCCTGGTGTATGATCCAGTTCACCAACCCTGGATGCTGGTGGAATGCAAAAGTCAAAAAGTGCCGATTACAGAAAAAACACTTTTACAAATACTGAGATATCATATCACCATGCCAGCAAAGTACCTCATACTTACCAATGGGCTAGAAACCTATGGCTGGCAAAAAATAGACGGGAAATTAATTGAAATAGATTCACTTCCGGAATTTCTCCCCCACCACTAATTCCTTGCTGCCTGGTGTATGAATATAAAACCCTTCGCCAGTTTTTACGCCCAGATTCCCAGAGGCTACCATATTTACCAACAAAGGACAAGGAGCATACTTAGGATTACCAAAGCCTTGAAACAATACCTGCAATATGGACAAACAAACATCCAACCCAATAAAATCCGCCAGTTGCAAAGGCCCCATGGGGTGTCCCATTCCAAGTTTCATAGTGGTATCAATAGATTCAACATCCGCCACACCTTCCTGTAGGGTATAAATGGCTTCATTGATCATTGGCATCAAAATTCTGTTGGCCACGAACCCTGGATAATCGTTTGACAAAGCAGGTATTTTTCCCAATTCCCTGCCCAGTTCTACTACTGTACCGGTAACATCATGGCTCGTGGTAAAACCATTGATGATTTCCACCAGCTTCATCACAGGTACCGGGTTCATAAAATGCATACCAATGACCTGTTGTGGCCGTTTGGTGGCTGCTGCTATTTTTGTAATTGAAATGGAAGATGTATTAGTGGCCAAAATACAATCGGATGGTGCGGCTTCGTCAATCTGCTCAAATATCTTCACCTTCAATGCTTCATTTTCAGTAGCCGCTTCAACCACCAGATGAGCAGAAGCGACCCCTTTAGAAAGATCGGTTTCTAAAATGATGTTTTCTAAGGTCTTCCTTTTTTGCGCTTCAGTAATTTGACCTTTGGCTACCTGGCGATCCAAATTTTTGGAAATGGTCGCAATAGCCTTTTCCAACTGAGAAGCAGAAACATCAATGAGGGTAACGTCAAAACCATGCTGTGCAAACACATGAGCGATTCCATTGCCCATGGTGCCGGCACCAATAACAGAAACATTTTTAATCATAAGGCAAAAATTTTAGCATATTGAATACCACAAATGTAGGAAAGCATTGGTTTGAAGAAAACATTTAGCACAGTAGTATTTTCCGTCTAAGCTATAAACAAATGGTCACTGTATTGCTCCAGATACTAAAACTAGATTCCATTGTAAAGTATCTTCATCAGGTATAAACACGTATTAATTAATTTGTATTTCCATTTTCCCTTGTTAAAGCATTTTTGTGTAGGTTTGTTTGGTTATGAAGAAAACTAGCAACTTATTAATTGTCTTATTGCTTGTGCTGCTGGCAGGATTAATGGTCTATTGCAAAAACCAGAAAGCTACCACCTCTGTAAGCACCACAGACATCAGTGTACTGACCAAGGAATCGGTGGTGATCCCTTTTGTAAAACAACATCAACGACTTCCCGACTATTATATCACCAAAAAAGAAGCAAGAGAAAAGGGCTGGAACGCATCGGATGGAAATCTTTGCGAGGCACTACCTGGCAGAGCTATTGGTGGTGATGTTTTTGGCAACAGAGAAGGAAACCTCCCTAATGCCTCAGGTAGAAAATGGTTTGAAGCAGACTTAAACTACCATTGTGGCCGACGAAATGCAGACAGGCTCTTATTTTCCAATGACGGTTTGATATACGTCACTAATGATCACTATAAAACATTTCAGCAAAAATGAAGGAGATAGTTTTTGATTTTGAGCGCATCGGAACCATGGATGATTTTTATACCATCGCCATCAGGCTTTTAAATACACCGGAATATTTTGGCAAAAACCTGGATGCCTTATGGGATTGGATTACTGGCGGCATGGAGACACCCGTATCCATACAGTTTATCAATATGACCTTGGGGCAATTAGAAACTTTTGACAATCTTACTCAGTTGTTTGAGGAAGCATCAGAAGAACTGGGAGAGAATTTTTCTTTCGGCTATTACATCAGAAAAGCATAATTTCTATATATTCCCAACAAACAAAAACCGCTCCCTTGTGTAAACAAAGAAGCGGTTCTATAATATAAGTTGGCACCAAATTAGAAATCAGTAATCGGGCTATACTTAGGCACCAATGCCTTCATCAGCAACCATCCAATCAGGTAGGCAAAAGAACAAACTGCAAATATGATAAAGTATCCCGATTCAATACCCTGAAAACTCAACAATTTCAGGTTTGTCTTTTCTGCATAATCAAATAAAACACCAGACCCTTTATTAATAAAGAAAGCACCAACACCACCTGCCATTCCACCAATACCGGTGATAGTGGCTATCGCACTCTTCGGAAACATGTCTCCAATGGTAGAAAAAATATTAGCACTCCATGCCTGATGTGCGGCTCCAGCAATACCAATGATGATAACCGGAAGCCAAACGGTAATATGACCCAGCGGTTGGGCAAATAATGCTAACAATGGAAAAAAAGCAAATATCAACATGGAACGCATACGACCCGCATAGGGATTCATACCTTTCTTTTCCACAAAATAAGTGGGTAGCCATCCACCAATTATAGACAATAAAGTGATCAGATAAAGTGTAAATATCTGTGGGGCGCTTTGCGTAGAATCCAAATGATAAACAGAACTGAGATAAGCCGGTGTCCAGAACAGGAAGAACCACCACACACCATCTGTCATAAATTTACCAACAGCAAAAGCCCATGTTTGTTTGTACTTAAAAGCCTGGCCAAAACTCATTTTCTTTGAAGGACCATTTACAATATTTATTACGGCGGCAGCCTCCAGCTCTTTATCATCCTGCTGAATATACTCCAACTCATTAGCATTCACTTTGGGATGCAAATGAGGTTTTTGGTAGCCAAAAAGCCAAAAGCCTAACCAGATAAAACCCAATGCGCCAATAATTACAAAAGACATTTCCCAACCCCAGGCTTTGGCGATAAAAGGAATAGAAAGGGGTGCAGCAAGGGCACCCACTGTAGCCCCAGCATTAAAAATACTAGTGGCAAACGCTCTGTCTTTTTTGGGAAAATATTCGGCTGTAGCCTTGATTGCCGCTGGAAAGTTTCCAGATTCACCAAGAGCCAATACTATTCGTGAAAAAATAAAAAGTGTTACACTCACTGAAACTATGCTCCCTATATCGCCAACTGCACTGATCGCTTCCTTTGCTCCTTCAAAACCCACAAACCATTTTCCTGTAAGAATCCCAGAAGTAGCAATGCCACAAAAAGCATGCATAATAGCACCTATCGACCAAATGATTATCGACCATGAAAATCCTTTCTTCGTATCCAGCCAGTCCACGAAACGGCCGGCAAACAACATCCCTATTGCATACACAATGGAAAATATGGCAGTAATGGTTCCATAGTCATTATTGTTCCAATGAAATTCAGGTACAATAAAATCCTTCCATGTAAGCGACAAAACCTGCCTGTCTAAATAGTTAATAGTGGTCGCAAAAAATAATAAACCACAGATCTTCCATCTGTACATTGACATTTTACCACCTGATGATAAAGAGCTACTCATTCAATCGTTATTTTTTATTTATAATAGGGTTGAGAATATCAGCCACGAGATCTATACAAACCGAAAGCAATCTTAGAATTTAATTAGTTTCTAACGGATCCAATAATTTCAAAAACTGCTTTCGTATTGGTTGCTATCGCATCATAATTCTTATCAGCCATCAATTGTTTGCTGATTAGTTTACTTCCCATACCCACAGCACATACACCCGCTTTGTACCAGCTTTCCACACTTTCCTTTGTAGTATCCACCCCACCAGTTGGCATAAACAATAGTTTTGGAAATATATCTTTTATGGTTGATAAATATTTGGGACCTAACATATCACCAGGGAACAATTTAATGAATCTGATACCGGCATTTTCAGCTGCAATGATTTCACTTGGCGTCATGCAACCAGGTGCATAAAATATATCATTAGCCACTGCATGAGCAGCTATCTCTGGCACAAATCCCGGACTCACCAGAAAGTCAGCTCCGGCATCTAAATAAGCACTCACCATTTCCATATTTTTAACTGTGCCGATACCTAATAGTAATCCAGGCATTTCTGCATTTCGAACCTCCACCAATTTCTTAAAATTTGATAATGCAGCCTCGCCTCTATTGGTATATTCGATCGCTTTCACGCCTGCTTTGTACACGGCACGCAGTACCTCCACACTCACTATTTCATCTGCATTAAAATATAAAGGCAACATGCCTTGCTCAATAATCGCATCAATTGCTTCTTGTGTTTTGCTCATTTTATTTTGCTTGTTTGAAATCTAATTTTTTTGTTTACCAACAGTAGAATTTATTGGATCAATGAAAGCCCCACCAAATCAACCTTTCAATTACTCACATCCAATCAACCAACCGCCACCTTAATCACCATCTTCTTAATACTCTTCTCATTCACTCCTATCATGGGAGCATGAACATCTTCTGGATATAGAATTACAAATTGCTGGTTGGTGAGTCTGAAATACATATCCGGATCATCGCCCCAAAACTGCACATCTTTTTCATCATTATAACCACCTTTGTCAATTCCGCATTTTTCAATAGGCTTCCAGCCAATTTCTTCTTCGCCCTGAATGCAAATCTGGATATCAATATTCTTTCTGTGACATTCAAATTTTTGCAAAGACTCCTCTCGGCTTTTTCCTTCCTTGTCCGAAACAATTGCTTTCAATTGGCCAGCCAAAATCTCATAAGTTCCCGATTCGATAGCATCCAAATTGGATGAAGCTACAAACTCAAAAGCCTGATGAAATAATGGATGCAAACTATAATATTTCGAAGCATTGCTCAATGTATCTATTACCATAAACTTAGTTTGTTGTTACAAAAAGAATGAATATTGTTTTTTAGAGTTTGAGAATGAAAAGCGTTAAAAGACCTCATCCTCCTTCGGCGGACAAGCCCAGCCCTAACCCCTAACCTCTGGAGAGGGGAACTTTTACCCCCTAGCCAATTAGGACTTTAAAGTAATTCAAAATCTTGTTTTTACCATAAATTTTAAAGAGGTTGAATGCAAAATCCTATTCTTCATTCAGTCATATTATTAACGTTGTACTCTTCCGCTTGCATCTCCTTTCATCAATGTTTTTACATCGCTTAAAGTGGCATGGTTCAAATCACCAGGAATAGTATGTTTCAATGCAGATGCTGCTACACCAAATTCGGCAGAATCGGACATGCTCATACCCGTTACTAAACCATAAATTAAACCGCTTGCAAAACTGTCGCCACTTCCTACCCGATCCACGATACGCACATCGTATTTGCGTGTGTGATAAAACTCAGTACCATCACTCACCAAGGCACTCCATCCGTTATCACTGGCACTATAGCTTTCCCGCAATGAAGAAGCAATATATTTAAATCCAAATTTTTCTTTCATCTGGCGAATCACGTCTTTGTATCCATCCAAATTCAGTTCTCCTTTTGTAATATCGCTGTGTGCCGCTTTGAAACCTAAAGTGGTTTCTGCATCTTCTTCGTTACCAATACACACATCCACATACCTGCACAATTCGGTCATTACAGCCTGTGCCTTTTCCTTGCTCCACAATTTCTTGCGATAGTTTAGGTCAATGCTGGTGGTTACACCTCTTGCTTTTGCTGCTTTCAAAGCTGCTTCGGTCAATGCGGCTGCTTTGTCGCTCAAAGCTGGTGTGATCCCTGTGGTATGAAACCAATCGGCACCTTCAAAGATTTTGTCCCAGTCAAATTCGCTGGCATCCACATCGGCAATAGAGGCTCCGGCACGATCGTAAATCACCTGCGAAGCCCGCATAGAAGCTCCTGTTTCTAAAAAGTAGATACCCAACCTGTCGCCACCACGAGCCACATATTGTGTATCCACCCCATAGCGGCGCAAATGATTGATAGCTGACTGACCAATGGCATGTTCCGGTACCTTAGACACAAATACACCATTAAGCCCATAATTGCTCAAAGCCACAGCTACATTGGCTTCGCCACCACCATAGGTAACATCAAATGAATCTGACTGAACAAAACGTTCGAATCCTGGTGTGGACAAACGCAACATAATTTCGCCGAGCGTTACAACTTTTTTAGACATAACAATACTTTGCTTTTTTTATTTTTGATTTTAAATCTGTTTGTTTTTTATAGAACTATGTTAAGTAACTGAACACATTTTCAAATACTCTTTGCCACATTACAATAGAGTAGAAATTGGTGCTGGATCCATATCCGTGAACTGTTTGTTCTCACCAGCCATACCCCAAATAAATCCGTAATTGGATGTACCACTTCCAAAGTGTACACTCCAAGGAGGAGAAATAACGGCATCGTTGTTTGCCATGATCAGGTGGCGGGTTTCCAGCGGTTCGCCCATCATGTGAAACAATCTTTGATCCTTTGGTAAATCAAAATAATAATACACCTCCATCCGCCGAGTATGTGTATGCGGTGGAACCGAGTTCCAAACACAACCCTGCTCCAGTACAGTAAGTCCCATCACCAACTGACAACTCTGAATACCATCGTCATGAATGTACTTATATATCGTGCGCTTGTTGGATGTGCTCACATCTCCGAGGTTAACGGGTGCTGCTTGTTCTTTTGTATATTTTGTCGTTGGAAATTCTTTATGCGCAGGTGCTGAAAGCATATAGAAAAGAGCAGGCTCATTTTCATTGTTGCTTGCAAAACTTACACTCTTTGCTCCACGACCTACATATAAACATTCCAATTTTTCCAAAGCATACCGTTCACTATCTACTGTTACAACGCCTGCCCCACCTACATTGATGATGCCTAACTCACGACGCTGTAAAAAGAATTCTGCTTTTAACTCCTCTTCGTTTTTCAACTCGATGGTATTGCCTACCGGTTTCACACCGCCAATAATTACACGATCATAGTGGCTATACACCAATGTAAGTTTATCCGCCTCCATCAGGTTTTCCACCAAATAATTCTTGCGCAATTGTTCCGTATTCATCTGCTTAGTTTCAGCAGGACTATTTGCAAAACGTATTTCCATTTTTATAAAAATTAATATTCAATTTTTTAATAATCAATTTTTCAATATTCAACAATCAATTATCAATAACTCAAAATTCATCATTCACCATTTACCATTCACCATTCACCATTCAAAACTCACCATTCAAAACTCATCTTCCCATCCATCCACCATCTACCACCAGTATCTCGCCATCTACATAGTTACTGGCATCTGAAGCCAGAAAAACAGCAGGTCCGGCAAAATCCTCTGGAGTGCCCCATCTGGCTGCGGGAATACGACTTAATATGGACTGACTTCTATCGGGATCTTCGCGAAGTGCCTGCGTATTATCCGTGGCGATATAGCCAGGAGCAATTCCATTTACATTTATTCCTTTTGATGCCCACTCATTGGACATGCCTTTAATGACACTAGACAAAGCACCCTTGCTGGCTGCATATCCAGGAACATTAATGCCGCCTTGAAAAGTAAGCAGGGAACAAGTGAAAATTATCTTCCCCTTTCCTTTCTCTATCATGTGCTTTCCAAACTCACGTGCCAGGATAAATGGTGTATCCAGATTTATTGCCATCACATTATCCCACCACTCATCTGGATGTTCTACGACAGGTTTGCGCATGATGGTGCCGGCATTATTGATCAGGATGTCAATACGTTCATTTTCACTCAACACCGCATTGACGAAGGAATACACGCTTGCTCTGTCGGCTGCATCCATTTTATAAAACTTAAAACTTCGACCCAATCCTTTTACTTCCTGTTCAATTTTTGAACCTGCCTCTATTGTTCTGGACGCAACTATTATATCGGCCCCAGCCTGAGCCATACCCAATGCCATACCAGCACCAATGCCTTTATTGCCTCCTGTTACTATGGCTGTCTTACCTGTTAAATCAAAATACTTCATGAATAATCAATTTTGTCAAATCTACACATTTACCTTAAAGCCAAAGTAATTTTGCGCATTATTAAAACATATATCTTGAATCACTTTTCCAGTCCATTCAATATTTGCAGGCAATTCACCATTTTCTATATCATTGCCAAACAGATTGCATAATATTCTTCTAAAATATTCATGTCTAGGGAAGGAAAGGAAGCTTCTTGAATCGGTTAGCATACCTATAAACCGACTCAACAAACCCATATTGGACAATGCATTGATCTGCTTTACCATACCGTCTTTCTGATCCAAAAACCACCAACCGGAACCCCACTGAATTTTCCCTGGCATGGAGCCGTCATTGAAATTTCCAATCATGGTGGCCATCAATTCATTATCGGCCGGATTCAGATTGTATAAAATAGTTTGAGTCAGTTTATCTCTGTCAATCAAGCCGCCTAAAAATTTGGACAAGGCTCTGGCTTGTGAAAAGTCACCGATAGAATCCCAGCCAGTGTCGGGGCCTAGCTCTCGCATTGCTTTCAGATTATTATTGCGAAGTGCTCCCAAATGAAACTGTTGCACCCACCCTTTCTCATGATCCCATTCGGCAAAATAAACCAGCATGGCTGAACGAAATTTATTCTGTTCCTCCAGACTAAGTTCATGACCGGCATACACTTTATCAAAGATGGCACTGATTTCGTGCAGGGTACACTCTTCCGCATAAACTTGTTCCAGTCCATGGTCTGACACCGTACAACCCATTGTGGCAAAGAAATCATGACGATTTTTAAGTGCCTCCAAAAAGTCATTAAAGAAAGTTATGTGCACCTCAGAAACAGCTTCTAATTTTTTTACATACGCCATGAAATTATTGGCATTGCCCACGTTCATTGCTGCATCTGGCCTCCAAGCTGGAAGAATGGGAATTTCGAATCCTTCTTCTTTCAGTTTTTTGTGATGCTCCAAGGTATCCACCGGATCATCTGTCGTACAAACCGTTTTCACATTCATCTTTCTTAACAGATTGCGCACACTGTACTCTTTTGTCTGAAGTTTGGCCGTACACTCATCATAAATTTTTTTTGCAGTGGTGCTATCCAAAATATCATACACGTCAAAATAGCGTTGCAGCTCCATGTGCGTCCAATGATACAATGGATTACGCATAGTGTAGGGAACTGTGGCCGCCCACTGTTCAAACTTTTCAAAATCCGACTTGTTTCCGGTACAATAACTTTCATCCACACCATTTGTGCGCATGGCGCGCCACTTATAATGATCGCCATACAACCAAACCTGGGTAAGGTTTTCAAACTGCATGTCGTTGGCTATTTGATCCGGAGGCAGATGACAATGATAGTCTATAATAGGCATCTGCTTTGCATAATCGTGAAAAAGCGTTTGTGCAGTTTTAGTTTCCAGCAAAAAGTTATCATCTAAGAATTGCTTCATTCTTTATCGTTATTTTTTATATTTCCAATGCTAGACCGGAAATCAATCATTTAAATAAATATCAAAAACCAATTGTTACTTGGATTTGAAAGCATACAACATCCTTTTCTTTTCAAAAGGCTTACAGGCTTACACCACGTTTCCATGGAATGAAATCATCCTGATTCAATAATACTGCTTTCGGGATCACTTCGCCACTGGCCGCTTTGATACAATATTCCAAAATATCTTCACCCATTTGTGCCAATGTTTTTTCACCTTCCACCACTGGTCCACAATTGATATCAATGATATCGCTCATGCGTTCAGCCAGTCGGTTGTTGGTAGCCACTTTGATTGTAGGACAAACCGGATTACCAGTAGGTGTCCCCAATCCGGTAGTGAACAAAATAAGGGTGGCTCCGCTTGCCGCTTTACCAGTTGTAGCTTCTACATCATTTCCAGGAGTACATACCAAATTTAATCCTGGTTTTACTACAGGTTCCGTATAGTCCAATACATCCACTACTGGAGAGGTTCCACCTTTCTTTGCAGCGCCTGTACTCTTGATAGCATCAGTAATCAATCCATCACGGATATTGCCAGGTGAAGGATTCATGTGGAATCCGGAACCAACCGCTTCTGCCTGATTGTTATAGGTTGTCATCAGGTGAATGAATTTTTTTGCTGCCGGTTCATCTATAGTTCGATCGATCAAGTCCTGCTCTGCGCCACATAATTCGGGAAACTCAGCCAACAAAACTTTTCCACCCAATGCCACTAACAAATCGCTGGTAACACCAACAGCAGGGTTTGCACTAATTCCACTAAACCCATCACTGCCGCCACATTTCACACCTAATACCAGATCCGATAAAGGGGCTGGCTTACGTTCTATTTTATTGGCTTCAATCAGACCTTCGAAAGTTTTCTTAATTGCTTCGCTAATGAGTTGCTCTTCGCTTTGAGATTGTTGTTGTTCATAAACCAACAGTGGTTTGTCAAAATTTGGATTGCGCAATTTGATCTCATCCAGCAATTGAACGGTTTGCAGGTTTTGACATCCCAAACTTAGGATAGTAACTCCGGCAACATTAGGATGATCGGCATAGGAAGCCAACAATTTACCCAATACACCTGCATCCTGACGAGTACCACCACAACCACCCTGATGGTTTAGAAACTTTATACCATCAATATTTTTAAATGGTCTTTCGGTATTGGCATTTCTTAAGGAAGCAGGTGCCAGATTCAGACTTTCAATATCTTCTCCGTTTTTAAAAGCTTCCACTAAATGCTTGGTGAATTTTAAATATTTATCAGTAACAGCATAACCCAGTTCATTATGCAATGCTTCTCTAATCACATCCAGGTTTCTGTTTTCACAAAAAACGGTAGGCATAAAAAGCCAGTAGTTGGCGGTACCCACCCTACCATCGGCTCTATGGTATCCGTTGAATGTTCTGCCCTGGAACTTAGACACATCGGGGGGCGTCCAATTAAAGTGATACGGCCTGAACTCGTATGGGTCAGCTGCATGTTTGGTATTCTCGGTATTCATCACTCCACCACGTGGTATAAAATTCTGTGCTTTGCCTACCAACACACCATACATGATGATTTCATCACCTGTTTGCATATCATTTGTAAAAAACTTATGCTTTGCTCTCACATCATCCTGTATTACAAATTCTTCGTCATTGTACTGGATGGTTTGTCCCTTTTTAAGATCTTTAAGCGCTACGATTACATTATCGTTGGGATGCACTTTTAAAACTAATTCAGCCATAGTCTGCATTATTGACCTCATTGCCCGATCATCGAAAATGGTTGATAAGGGAAGGAGGAGTGAAAAAATTATTTTAAAAAACTTTACTTTCTATTATTTCAACAGATTTGTCAATGCCGCTTTCATTCCTTTGCTCAGAATTGCCTCTACACTAATAGCTACTTCTTCTGCAAAACCTGTTGCTGCCTCCAAATCTTCTTTCCAAATTGTTTTGTTGGTTACAATGCCATTCACCCATCCTTTGATATCCTCTCTGTGAAAGGTGGACTGAATAAACTCCACAAACTCCTTAGTATCATTGGGTGTAAAGGTAATTGAAGATTGACCACTATACAAAACCAACAAAGCTGCAAAAGAGAAGGTAGTAAGTCTGGCCTTTTTGTTCAACTTTTGAACATTGTCCAACACTGTTGGAAAATCACGGGTTTCCCATTTGGACAATGAGTTCAGTGAAATATCCTTCAAATAATGTTTAAGGTAGGGGTTGTAAAAACGTTCCAGAATTTTTGCTGCAAAGGCTTTCAATTCTTCCGGATCTTCATCAATGGCCGGTAGTACTTCATCATTCACCAGGTTATTGATGAACTGCTCCACTTCGGGTGTGTTGAAGGCATCCATCACCGTTTCACATCCTAACTGCAAGGCTACTGGTACCATGGCTGTATGTGCTCCGTTTAGTACCCTTACTTTCTTAGCTCGGAAAGGACGGATATCATCCATGAACAAAACATTTAGTCCGGCCTTGTCTAAGGGAAGTTTTTCTCTGATAATACTGTCGCCACCAATTGCCCACACATGAAAATATTCCCCTTTTACAACTAGGTTGTCATCAAACCCAATTTCTTCTTTTATTTCATTGATCGTTTCTTTTGGAAATCCGGGTACAATCCGATCCACCAGGGTATCATAAAAATGGTTGGCCGTATTTACCCAATTGATAAAGTCCTCTCCTAGATTGTTAGCCTGCGCATGTTTGATCACATATTGCTTTAAGGTAGATCCATTGTCTTCGATCAGTTCGCAACAAACGATCAATAGCCCTTTGACAGCATCGCCATTAAATTTCTTAAAGCGCTGATGCAACAAAGCTGTAACCTTTGCTGGGAAAGACTTTGGAGGTTGCGCATTCAAATCATCTCCTTCCTCGTACCTTATTCCTGCTTCGGTAGTATTGGAAAAAACTATTTCCAGCTCTTCGCTCAAAAACAGTTCTTCATATTTTTTATACTCGGTGTTGGGATCAATAATTCCTGTTACAGACTTGATTAAAGAAATATCCTTTACAGGTTGCTTGTCTTTGATCCCTTCTAAATACACATGATAGAGACAATCTTGTTTTTCGAATAACTCTTTGATGAATGCACCACCACCAATGGGCTGTACCAGTGCAATGCCATGGTTCAGAATACCGTCGTTATTGGCTTTATCTATCATCCAGTCCACAAAGGCTCTCAGAAAATTACCTTCACCAAATTGCATAATTTTTACCGGATAAGCCGGCTTCTCTACCGTTGTGCTGTTTAAAGGATTCATGTGATTTTTAAATTATAAATTTTTATTTTTTGTTTTATTGTTTAAGTAACCATTTTACCCAATCTTGCGATGCCTTATCGTTCTCAAATTTTTGTGGCAATCTTGCATGTCCGATATACTCATTATAAATCCAGGGATCGCCCAACCCAAACACAGTTCCTTTTCCAAATTTTGCCACTGCCATCACATCAAAATTATTTGTCTTCAAAACCACTTTGGCAGGTGTGTCTGCAGTCACTGAACAAATACCTTTGATATACACATTTGCGGCAGTTTTGAAGATGGGGTTTCCTGGCTCCACTTTAACCTCACCTTGCTCAAAATGCGGATCCTGCACCACCAGTTTATTGTCTTTATTAAAACTGATACCAAATTTTTGAGAGAGAATATTAAACTTGTCTAACTCACAATTGGTCACATCATTTGCCAAAAGCACCAACACTCCACCATTTTTGACCCATGTTGCAATATTGCTGGCATACGTTTCATTCATAAAGTTGGGTGTAGCTGTTTCCTTTTCATTATCTGGATCGGCAATGATATAAATTCCTGCCCCGCTTAAAGTTGCCAGAGTTGGAGCATCTTTTAAAGTTTCAAGTACGGCGCCTTCTTTTTGAAACAATACACCCAACTGCGAAAATCCACCCATACTGGTATCGTTCCACAAGTAATGCCAGCCTACCTGTTTGCCATTTTCAGTCTTGTATTCATTATTAAAAAAATTGTCTAACAACACTGTGGTTGGCGACTTAACAACCGGCTTACTACTTCCACAAGAAAAAAGAACTGTAGTACATGTAATCACTAACGCTGCAATAAAAATCTGCTTCATAATTATATCATTTGCCGCTAAGATAGTATTTGTACCTTTTGATTTAGGTGCTACCTTACTACTGCTGCATTTTGCAATAACCACCTCACCCAATCTGTGGCAGCAGTAAAGTTTTCATACGTCGACGGCAACTTTCTGCCATCCACATATTCATTATAAATCCAAGGATCGCCCAACACAAATACGGTTCCTTTGCCATATTTTGAAATAGCCATTACATCAAAAGCATTTGTTGTCAGCACAGACCTGGCTGGTGGGGTCACACTTAATGAACTGATCTCTTTCAGGAAAACATGCGAAGCTGTTTTAAATATTGGATTGCCAGTTGGAATAAGCACTTGACCCTGTTCGTAGTTTTTGCCTTGCACCATCAACTGGTCATCGCCTTTGAATTTTATTCCAAATTTTTGAGCCAGCAAATTAATATGCTTTTGTTCTGCATTGACCGAATTGTTACCCAGCAGAACCAGTACGCCACCAGCTTTCACCCATTTGGCGACCGCTGTAGCATTGGTGCTTGTCATAAAGTGTGGACTTGCTGTTTCCTTTTCTGTATCAGCATCCACAATAATATATATCGAAGCTTTTTTTAGGTTTGTAGCATTGGGGGCTGCTTTTAAAGTGTGCAAAGAAGCCCCGTTTCTTTCAAAAATGCTTCCCAAAAAATAGTACCCATTGTTGTCTCTCTCTTCCCAAACATAATGAAAGGGTTCCTGCGCTCCCTTTGGTCCTTTGCGCCATTCGTTGTTAAAATAATTATCCAACAGTACAGATTTCCCTCTGCCGGTAGAAAGGTTGGACATCATTTCTATTTCGTTGGCCGCTAAGATAAACGCACCCATTCCCTTTGCATCATTCTGCACCACTTTCTCTCTCATGTAATATTCAAAACTCCCATCTCTGTAAGGCTTACCCCCCAAACCAGATACGGAAACCGTTCCTTCAAGATTGGTGAAACCATCTTTATCTTTTGTTAGTTGATTTTTTACCAACCCATCAAAAGCACGTTTGGCATTGATGGCATATTTAGAATGTATATATCCTTTACGCGCACCCTTGGCCAATGTATAACTGAGCATGGCCGAAGCAGAAGATTCCAGATAGTTGGGTTTTCGATTGGGCAGATCCACGATGTCATACCACATTCCCGTTTTTGCATCCTGAACCTTTACCACTGCGGCTGCCAGCCGATTCAAAATCCCAATCAACTGCTGACGACCCGGATGATTGGCTGGAAAATAATCTAGCGCATCCACCAATGCCACCCCATACCATCCCAGGGCCCGTGCCCAAAAATGAGGCGATTTTCCTGTCTGCTTATCGGCCCACTGCTGCTCTTTAGATTCATCATACCCATGATACAATAAACCCGTTTTTGCATCTCTACTGTGTTTTTCCATCAGCACAAACTGGCGGGTAACATCATTGAAAATACTATCCTCGCCAAACACCTGCGCATACTCGGCATAAAACGGCTGTCCCATATACAACCCATCCAGCCACATCTGCCAAGGATAAATTTGTTTATGCCAAAAGCCCCCTTCCTTTGTCCGCGGATGTTTCAGCAACTGATTGCGCAACAATTCAATCGCCTTTTTATATTTTTCCTTTCCGGTAACTCGATAAATAGTAAGCAGTGCTTTCCCATTATTCAAGTGATCGATATTGTAATGTTCGGTATCGTAATCTTTGATCGTTCCATCTTCTTGCACATAATGATCCATACTATGCTCGATATAGTTGAACCATTTCGCATCCCCCGTTGCCTGCCATATTCCTTCAATCCCTTTCAGGATCACACCCTGATCATAGCTCCATCGGGCTGGTCTGCCCGGTGCTGTACTAAAAGAATCAGGCCAAATCTTCATGGCGGTCAGTGCCACTTGTTGCGAGTAGGGCAACTGCTGCGCTTGAGTATGCAACGATGCAATAAAAAAAAGGATATATAAAAGTTTCTTCATTTTTATTATTTAACCAACCAAGAATATATGGCATCTCTCTTGTGTCACTCCCTTGTACTGCAGAGCATGTGTCAGCCTATCAAAACGATACCATCCATCTATTTTCACATCCACCTTTTGGAGGAACGATTATTTCAACTGCACTGCACGTTCAGTACTACCCAGTTCCACTTTTAGTTTTTGTGCTGCCTTGCTGTAATCCGTTTGCTGAAATTTTATTTGCTTAGATCTGTCACCAGCCACTCGTAACAACAAATTACTATTGCTGGTATATACAAACTTGTTAAAGGATATATTATCACTGTTAATGATGTCCACAACCGGTTCCGATTTCTTAGTAAACACTTTTACATTGTTGAAACTTATGTTGCTGGCTTCCTGAATATCAACTCCCTTTTCCGACTGAAATACCGAATTTTCAATCTTAATATCCTTCACATGCATTTCGGGAATACCGCGCACAAATACAGCTTTTTTAGCTCCGTTGCAATACACATTGCTCACCTGAACATTTCTGAATACAGGTGTGGTTTCATCCACAGGAAGGAATTCTACTTTTGGCAATTCTCTATTCTCGCCTTCCAATGGCACAGGATCTTTGGCCATATAATACATGTCAAACAAAATGGCTTCACCAGGAATATCCTTCATATAAATATCTTTAATGAAAATATTCTCTACCACTCCACCACGGCCACGGGTAGATTTGAAACGCAGCCCGATATCACTTCCAATAAACGTACAATTGCTTACATACACATTATTTACTCCTCCACTCATTTCACTACCTACCACAAATCCACCATGCGAAGCATATACAGTACAACCGCGAATGATCACATTTTTAGTAGGCATTGCTCTTGCTCTTCCGTCCGCATCTCTACCACTTTTCAAACAAAGACCGTCATCACCCACGTCAAGAAAGCTATTTTCCACCAACACATTGCTGCAGCTTTCCAGATCTATACCATCTCCGTTTTGTGCATACCAAGGATTTTTAACTTGAATATTTTTGATGGTGATATTGGAACTCATCAGTGGATGCAAACACCAGGCTGGTGAATTTTGGAAGGTTACGCCTTCCAATAATATTTTATCGCATTGGGTAAAAACAACCAGATTTGGACGAAGAAAATCTTTTACTGATTGGTAGTAGGCATCATCTTTATCTGGTGAAATGCGTCCTGGATCTTTCGTTCTATCACCATTGGCATAACTTTCTGAAGGCATCCAGTACCTGCCATCCCTAACCACGCCACCAGATGCCACCAGCTTTTTCCATTGGCTCTCGGTAAGTTTATCTTTTTTCACAGCACGCCATGCATCACCGTTTCCATCAATAATCCCTGTTCCTGTTATGGCAATATTTGTGGCACCTTCAGCAGAAATAGGAGATTGATTCCGCATCTGCGGAAAACCTTCCCAATTGGCTTTCACCAAAGGATATTCTTTTTTATCTTTTGTAAAAAGCAGCGTAGCCCCTACTGCCAGATTCAGGTTCACATTGTTTTTTAAAACGAGAGGTCCGGTAAGCCAAAGTCCGTTTGGCACTTTTACTATGCCACCACCTTTTGCACTACAATCATCAATAGTTTTTTGTATGGATTTAGTATTGAGGAAATGCCCGTCTGGTACTGCACCGTATTTTGTAATGTCAAATACAGTGGTCCTAAATTTTGTTTCAACAACTTTTGGGAGCACCCAATTATTTTGTGCCGAAACAGCAAAAAAACTAATTAATAACAGAGATAAAATTGTGTTTTTAATAACCATGGCAATCAATTAGGGTGTCAAGGTATAGAGATTATCAATGAGGGCAAACAGAAACTAGGACTTTATTTACGCAAACGTTATCATTAATGTTGTTTGATAAAAAAACACATTAAAATAGAAGAAAACTCCATGACCACCCAAAAAAAAGAGTCCAGCAAATGCCAGACTCTTTAATAACGAAATTTATAATATTACAAATTACCAGTCTTGTTTAGCAACGCCAGCTTTAATTGCAGCCAATGCTTTCTCTTCTCCTAAAAGTGCCGTTAATTTGTTGCCTTTCCCATCATTTCCTTTAGCGATATAACCACCTTTGGCTGTTCTTGAAATTACCGCATCCTGAATAGGTACATTCTTCTCTTTAGTTTTTACGTTGTATGCTGTTAGTATTACATCTGCCATATCAAATATTTATTTTAAATTAAGAAAGGCTGAAATTACGGGTTTTCATCAAAACAGAAAGACATTATTCTATAAAACCCATTTTTTGGACGATAAAACAGCCAAGGGCTGTCGTTAAAATCTGAACAATACCTAATTTCAATATCTGATATGCGTTTGAAATTCAGTAGAAGGATTCTCTCTCTTTTAAATAATCAATGTGAATACCAATAAGATTGCCTCACCAAAAAGATGAGGCAGATCAATTTTTTATCCAATGAATTTGAGATTAATTTCAATGATTATTTACACATCCAATTTGGCATATTTGGCGTTAGTCTCGATAAATTCCCGGCGTGGAGCCACTTCATCCCCCATCAGCATGCTGAACACCCGATCTGCTTCTGCGGCACTTTCAATAGTAACTCTTTTCAAGGTTCGATGCTCCGGATCCATGGTCGTATCCCAAAGCTGATCGGCATTCATTTCTCCTAAACCTTTGTATCGCTGTATATGTACTGAGTCTTCTTTTCCTGCTCCTAATTTTTGCACCAATTGTTTACGTTGATCTTCGTTGTACGCATAGGCCGATTCTTTCCCTCGCTTTACTAAATACAACGGTGGCTGAGCCAGATAAACATAGCCCTGTTCAACCATTTCCTTCATATATCGATATATGAAGGTGAGAATAAGTGTAGCGATATGGCTTCCGTCCACATCGGCATCGGTCATTATAATGAGTTTATGATATCGAAGTTTATCTAAATTTAAAGCCTTAGGGTCTTCGGCTGTGCCTACTGTAACACCAAGTGCCGTATAGATATTTCTAATTTCTTCATTTTCATAAATTCTATGTTCCATGGCTTTTTCTACGTTAAGAATTTTACCTCTTAAAGGAAGGATAGCCTGAAAACTACGGTCACGTCCTTGCTTTGCTGTGCCACCGGCAGAATCTCCCTCCACCAGGTACAACTCACATCTTTGTGGATTTCTGTCGGAGCAGTCGGCTAACTTACCTGGCAGTCCGCCTCCGGTTAGACCCGTTTTGCGCTGAACCAATTCCCGGGCTTTGCGGGCTGCTGCTCTTGCCTGCGCGGCTAGAATTACTTTGCTAATAATGTTTCTGGCCTCTTTGGGATTTTCTTCCAGATACACTTCCAGTTTGCGAGCCACCATTGTTTGTACCACACCACTCACATCATTATTTCCCAGTTTGGTTTTTGTTTGGCCTTCAAACTGCGGCTCAGGAACCTTTACCGATATGATGGCACTTAGCCCTTCGCGGAAATCATCCCCTTCTATGCTCACTTTAGCTTTTTCAAAAAAACCATTCTTATCTCCATAAGTCTTAAACACACGGGTAAGTGCTTGTCTGAAACCGGTAACGTGGGTACCTCCCTCGATGGTGTTGATATTGTTTACATAAGAAAAGATGTGTTCGCTGTAAGAACTGTTATAAGTAAGTGCCACATCCACTGCCACATTTGTGTTGGGATCATGCCCTTCTACATACAGCACATTTGGTATCAGAGATTGTCGTCCGGCATCACTGTCCAGCAATTCCACAAACTCCACAATACCTCCTTCGCTATAAAAAAGTCTAGAAATCGTATTTCCATTGTCATCCGTTTCCCGCAGATCATTCATTGTGATGCTAATTCCTTTATTCAGGAAAGACAATTCGCGCAAACGGCTTTCCAGAATAGATCTTTTGTATTCGGTTGTAATGAAAATAGAAGCATCTGGCCAGAAGTGCTGCAAGGTTCCGCGTTTATCAGTGACACCTATTTCTCTTACCTCATATTGGGGAATTCCAATCCGATATTCCTGTTCAAAAACCTTTCCTTCTCGAAAGACAGTTGTGTGCATTCTGGTACTCAGTGCATTCACACAACTTACACCCACACCATGCAAACCGCCGGAAACCTTATATGAATCCTTATCGAATTTTCCGCCGGCATGAAGCACTGTCATTACTAATTCCAACGCTGATTTTTTTTCCTTAGAGTTAATTCCGGTAGGAATACCACGACCGTCATCCTCCACCGAAATGGAGTTGTCCTCATGAATAGTAACCACAATATTTTTGGAATATCCGGCTAAAGCCTCATCAATCGAGTTGTCCACAACCTCATAAACCAAGTGATGCAGTCCTTTTTCCCCCACATCGCCAATATACATCGCCGGCCTTTTTCTTACAGCCTCTAACCCTTCTAAAACCTGAATACTATCAGCACCATACGCTGCTTTTTCGGGTATCAACCCATCAATATTTTCTTCGCTCATAATATATAAATACTTGAAATCTTTGTAAAAAGACAATGGACAAATATAAGGAAAAATGAAGACTGATCAGGCTTCTATAATAGCCTGACAAATCGAGAAATAATATTGATAAAATGATGAAACATTCTCTTCCCTTGCCAGTTTTTATAATAACGAATTTCTATTGCAGATCAGTTTGGAATAATTTTTGAACCTTCTCTTTCTATATAGAATCTGGTAAGATTTTCAATCCCATTCTGTTTTTCCAAATCATAAAATTAAAAATTGCCCAAATTCCACAAAAAAAATGTTGCAATTTTGCTTACTCGTTCGTCACAAATAAAAAAGAAAAGATGAAAGTCATATTATTTCCTTTATTGGCAGCCCTTGTTATGCTGTCTTGTTCCAAAAGAAAAGAACTGCGAACAGAAAACCAACCAGACCCTACTATAAGTGTGTTTGAATTTGGTAGCAAATATGGTTTCTGTATTGGAAATAAATGTTATACTAGTTTTTCATTAAGTGATGAAGGGTTAAAGAAAACCACATCTTCTGCTATAGGCACAAATAAAGAGACCATATCCATTTCGGATTCATTAAAAATAAAAACAGTAATGAAAGTTTTGGCAGAAATGCCACTAACCATTAGGCAACTCAAAAAAGACACAGTTTATGGATGCCCGGACTGTTACGATCAGGGAGGCATTTTTGTAACAATAATTAGAAATGAAACTACGCCGGATACTACACAAATATTATTTGACAATAGCATAGAAAGCAATCCAAAAGAACTACAACCCTATGTATTGGCACTGGCCAAAGCCCTTGTAAAACTAAATGAGTAAAACAGTTAATACCTGAGAACTCTATTGAAAGTTAATGGCTGTTGGGCAGGAAGTGAACTATGAAAACGATTGATAGTGAAAGTTTGATTATCTGGAAAGATAATTTTATAAGGCACATTTCGATCTGCCATATTGGAGGATGACATATTGCTCAACTTAACAGAATCACCATTGGCATAAAAACTATAAGTGAAAGGGATTGCCAGTTTGCCATTAGGATACAGAAAAAGCACCGGTCCTGTTTCGCCATCTCCCTGAGTCACCAAAACAGTATCCTTTTTTGCACTACTTTCTACCCACAATCCAATAAAACGCGCTTCATTGGTTTGAGGAATCGCTTCATCCTTTTTACACGAAAACATTAAGGTGAGTAAAATAAAAAAAAGGTAGCCAGCACTAATAAATTTCATAAAATTCGTTTACAATGTATAACAGAAAGAAGAAACAATGATCCTAAGGCTCATCGTTTTACGATTTGTGCAATTAGATCGGCCTCTGTTACTACTTTATTTCCAACATATACCGTGCCACGCATTTCGCAGATACCTCTACGAATGGGCGCTACTAGTTCCATTTTCAAAATCATCGTATCGCCAGGTTTCACCATTTGTTTAAATTTACAATTGTCAATTTTCAAAAAATAGGTATCATATTTTTCTTCTCCTGACAGATTGATGGCCAATATTCCGCCACATTGTGCCAATGCTTCGATTTGCAATACACCAGGCATGACAGGATTTCCAGGAAAATGTCCTTGAAAAAACCATTCGTTGAAGGTTACATTCTTAACCCCTACAATTTTCTCATCGGTAAGATCAATGACCTTATCTACCAATAAGAATGGGAAACGATGTGGCAATGTTTTTTCAATATATTGTAAATCGTAAACTGGTGGAACGGTAGGGTCATAATGCGGAACATCCTTAATATGCTTATTGGATTTAATATGCTTCTTAATCATTTTAGCAAAATCCACATTTGAACTATGTCCGGGACGGTTGGCAATCACACGGCCCTTGACCGGATAACCAATTAATGCCAGATCTCCTATCACGTCCAGTAATTTGTGTCGGGCTGGTTCGTTAGGGAATCTCAATTCAAGATTATTGAGATAGCCTTCGCTTTTCACTTCAATATTATCCTTGTTGAAAATTTTCTTTAGCCTGTCAAGCTCTATCTGATCAACCGGCGTGTCCACCACCACGATGGCATTGTTTACATCTCCACCTTTGATCAAATTATGTTCCAATAGCATTTCCAACTCGTGCAAAAAACAAAATGTCCTACAGGAAGAAATCTTTTCTTTAAAGTTCCGCATGGTTCTTAGCTCCGCATGTTGGGTGCCTAAAACCGGTGAGTTGAAATCGATAAGTGTGGTTATCTGATACTCTCTAGCAGGCATAATGACCATCTCTACTCGTTTCTTTTCATCGGTCAGATAAAGGTTTTCATCTATGGAGTACCAAATCTTGGCAGCGCTCTGCTCTTCAATACCCACCTCCTCAATCACCTCGATAAAAGGCATTGAACTACCATCCATGATGGGCACTTCGGGACCGTTAATTTCTATGAGACAATTATCCACACCCATACCCACCAGTGCTGCCAGCAAATGCTCTACCGTACTTATTTTGGCTCCGTTTGCTTCTAGGGTGGTGCCCCTGCTGGTGTCTGTTACCAAATCACAGTCGGCTTTGATAACTGGCTTATTCGGCAAATCAACTCGTTGAAACTGATATCCAAATCCCGCATTGGCAGGCTTAAGTGTAACATCTGCAAGAATTCCGGTATGCAAACCGGTGCCACTTATACTTACTGCACTTTTGAGCGTATGTTGCTTATCAGGATTAAAATTGCTATTCATATAAAAATTTGAATGGCGCAAAGATAATTTTTAATGCCTTTATTATGTAATTATTAAGAAGGTTGATAAAAAATAAAAAAGAACGACATGTCGCCATAAACGTATCCACCTTCTTAATATCAGCACCCCTTCTTTAAATTCTCCGTATTCATTAATTGAATTATAAAATTTTCTTGGCACATTTGTCTCAATTTTGACAACTATGAGTATCGATCTAAACAAAATAAAGGCACCCTTTTTTATTGGGGTAGCTGGTGCAGGCATGAGTGCAATAGCCCAATATCTTCAGGGAACAGGGATGAAGGTTAGTGGCAGCGACCGATTTTTTAATGAGGGAAAAGCCGAAGACATTAAGGAAAAGTTAGAAGCCGAAGGCATCTCTTGTTTTCTGCAGGACGGAACTGGCATAAGCACTCAAACTGATTTGGTAGTAGCCTCAACAGCCATAGAAGATACGGTGATTGAAATCAAAAAAGCCAGAGAACTAAATATCCCGATCATTCGCCGGTCTGAATTGCTGGCATTGATAGCCGCCAGTAAAAAAACAATTGCAGTGGGTGGTACCAGTGGTAAAAGCACGACTACAGCCATGCTTTTCGACATCATGACCTATGCAGGTTTGTCACCCTCCATCATAAGCGGTGCTGGTTTGGTAAGTCTGATAAAACAGGGAAAAATTGGCAATGCATACGTTGGGAAAGGCGACTGGTTAGTAATAGAAGCCGATGAAAGCGATGGTTCCATTGTTCAGTATCATCCTACCATCGGGCTTTTGCTAAATATCGAAAAAGATCATAAAGAGTTGGATGAATTGATGGAGGTTTTTGAAACTTTTAGAAACAATAGCAATAAGTTTATTGTGAACCAGTCCAATGAGCATGCTGCGCAACTTTCCACAAACCGCCAATACGACTTTATAGTTGAGGATAATAAAGTACCCACAGGGTTTGAAGCCAGCCATTTTACACAGAACGGCTTTTCCACTTCCTTCAAAATAAATGATCAGGATTTTGAAATGCAGGTAGCCGGAAGACATAATATGGAAAATGCTCTGGCTGCGGTAGCTGCTGCTTCCCAGGCTGGAGTGGCTCTAAATATAGCCAGTGAAGCATTAAAAAGTTATGAAGGTATTTATAGAAGATGCCAGGTATTGGGGCAAAAAAACGGAATCTGGGTAGTGGACGACTTTGCACATAATCCTGTAAAATGTGCGGCGGCTATCAGAAGCATTCAACCGGTTGCGACCAAAATAGTAGCCTGGTTTCAACCGCACGGATATGCACCCACCAAATTTCTACGTACAGATTTTGTAGAGGAAATCACTAAAGCACTTAGAGTAGAGGATGAGATCTGGATGAGTGAAATTTTTTATGCTGGAGGTACTGCAACTAAGGATATCTCTGCCAATGATTTAATAAACGATATGAAAGCAAAGGGAGCTAATGCCTTTTTTGTAGAAGATCGAGATCAATTATTGACACAATTACGCACCCATTTACAAACTGGCAATGTTTTACTGTTGATGGGAGCCAGAGACCCCTCTTTGGAACAATTTGCCAAGACTGTTTTTGAGCAACTTTAGATTGTAGATGTTGCGTTGTCAGACATCTGAGGATGTCCTAACAGATAATAACAAAGTATCATCATCAGACCCTCTTTGGCTTTTGGGGTGGAACTTCCTAAATCGAGGTTGCAAATAGTAAGAGGCTCTTTCATATTCTCTGCAATTATTGCAACTTCCTTTTTATTAATATAATCAAGATAGTATTTGTTATCATCAATCAAAACATATCTTCTTTCCCCTTCTTTTTTAAGCTTTCCCAACCTAGTTCCATACTCATTTTCCAAAACCACATTGGTTTTGAGCAGCCCATTTTTCCTATACTTGAAGTAGCGTTTTTCTCCGTCCGATGATTCGATATACACCCGATCTGACTGAGTTTTGTAAGCGAGGGTTAACAATTTGCGACCATTGTTCCAAAGGGTAAAAGCACTATTGCCGATCCCTGTAGTAATTGTCTTCCATTGCATGATGTAAGTTTTTTTACAGGGCAAAGGTGGTAAATAATATTGGGTTAATAGTCCCTTAACATTAAATTAATATTGGAAAAAGCCATTATTCCTAGAAAAAGATGTTTTTATCAACATCGCAGTTAATATCCGTAAAAAATATTGTTTGATTAATATCTTTTTTGTATATCCAAACTATTGAACCGGTGCATTGTGAAGGAACATGAAAACCAGCACAATAATGATGAGCAGAATAAGTATAGAAAAATAAAGAATCCACTGTGGTCTGAGTTTGAGTCGGTCTCGCACCATATTTTTTTTTGCTATTCTACTTTTTAAGTTTCGGTTCAGCCCTTCCACCACCAGACCAATCTTTGTCTTGTCATTTATCTCCTCCAACCCTTCAAGGGCATCTGTACTAAATGGATCATCCAGTATTTGTTTTTCTAGTATATGCCTTTCCGATGGCTCAAGTTGCTCCCTCAGGTATTTTAGCAACTGCTTTTGATCCACCTCTTCGGTTTTTTCATTGGACAATATTTTACTCAGATCCTCTGGCATTACCTTAATTTGGGTTCTCTTGTTTTTAATTTTTTTTCGATATTGATCTTCAGATTCCTTTTGCCGTTCTGAATAAAACTCTTCACCTTCATGAGCGACTGACCAGTCAAATCACTTATTTCCTGATAGCTCTTTTTTTGAAGATAGAACAAAGTTACCGATTCGTATTGCTCTGCATTCAACTCATTCAATGCTTCCTGCAACAAACCTTCGGATAAGATTTCATCCTTCAGGTCAATGGAATTTTCAGCATGAAGCTCTATGTCTCCATTTGCTTCGGTGATCTCAATCGGCACTTTCCCTTTCCTGTCTCGAAGTATTGTGAGACATTGATTTTTTGCAACCATGTAGAGCCAGCTTTTAAAATATCCAATCTGATATTTTGATGCCTCCTGAATCACTTTGACAAAAATTTGTTGTACACAATCCCTTGCATCCTGCTCATCTTTCAGATACTTCATGCATACTCCTAGCAGTAACAAAGTATATCGCTGCAGCAAAACACCCAGCCAATCATTGTTTCGGGATTGCCAAAATCGCTGCAGCAATTCATTATCACTTATATGACTGTATCGATCTTTGCTCACACAGTTAAAGGTATTAAATATGTACTTTAGATGCATAACTCTAGGTTTTCCATAGATCAGTCTTGAATACAAAATTTGTAATTTTGAAAATCATTGAATCAAATTTTTCTGCTTATGCATTATGCAATTGTTACGGCACCGATAGCACCACTTAGAAAAGGAGCTAATCATCGCTTCGAAATGACTAACCAACTATTTTTTGGTGAAGCCGTTCGTATTATTAAACAAAAAGATGAAACCTGGTTAAAAATAGAAAGCCTTTATGATGGCTATCAAGGTTGGCTAACGACACATCTTATTACAAAAACAGATGAGGCAATTGCTTTACAAAAATGCAATCAATTAGCTCCGCAATTCATAAACACGATTGAGATGAATGGCCTCCCAATGCAAATACCTCTTGGAGCCTCTCTTCCATTTCTTAAAAATAAGAATGGAAAAATTGCCGAAAACATTACCTATCATTTTCGCAAAAAACCTATCTGCACAGATCTAATTGATCAGAAGTCAGAGCAGCTCATCTACCATGCGATGCAATGGCTCAATGCGCCATATCTATGGGGAGGCAAAACCATATTGGGCGTGGATTGTAGCGGATTCTGTCAAACCATGTTTAAGCTAATTGGTGTTCCAATATGGAGGGATGCACGTCAGCAGGCATTGCAAGGAACATCTATAAAAAAGCTTCAGGATGTGCAGCCTTGCGATTTAGCTTTTTTTGACGACAAGGAGGAGATCGTGCACGTAGGGATTCTGTTAGGTCCTGACAAAATTATTCATTCTTCTGGCACGGTCAGAATAGATCGAATTGACAAACAAGGAATCATTAATAGCGATACTGGAAGAAGAACACACCAGTTGAAGCTCATAAGAAGAATTCTATAGAGTGTGAAAAGATATACTTAGTACATACCAAAAGGAATGGCCGAATTATTTTCTTGCTTAAGTTTGATGATGATGGTAAGAGCAAGCTGCCCGCTTTCTCCCATTGTTTGCCAACTAACAATAGCTGGCTCTGCAAAAAAATCATCGTGGGTGAAAGTGGTTATTTCTCCATCTTCGATAGAGACTATTTTCCCCGCATTATCACTAGTTTTAAAATCTTTTAAACTTTTTTTATGCGTAATAAACAAATCCCGGCTAAGTTTTTTACACAGCCTTTTATAATCTCGCAGAATCACTTTTCTACTGGCAATATTGTCAGGTAAAAAAGCAGTAAGTTGGTAGGAAAAGTAGGTGAGTATATTTACCTCATCTCTTTTTTCTTTTATCTCATACAGCATCATGCTCACCTTATTTGCTTTAATGCTAAAAGGGTTAAAAATGTTATACTCCCCGGAAACATGAAAACCAGTGGAATCTGTTTGCTTATGAATTATTTTATTAAGCAGTGCTGTATCGGAAGTAAGTGCCTGTATAAACCCAGAGAAAGAACCCGAAAATGGATCTACCCGATAATATTCTTTTACCGTTTCTACAAATCGATCCGACTGGCTAATGGATAAATTACTCAGTCCAATCAATAATAATATAGTACATATACATCTCAACAGACTTGCATTTTTTGAAAGAAGTTACAAGGAGATCTTCAATATCGACAATCGGTTGCTAACTAAAAAAAATAATTGTCAGGAGCTTGACCTGACAATTATAGAATAGAACGAAAGAAATATTATTTTTTAAAAGTCTGGTTGTATAAATCCATAGCTTCCATAACAATTGGTAAGGCGGTTTCCTTATCCTGGAACGTGTCAATCTCTACTTTTTTATTCTCCAGCACTTTATACTGTTCAAAGAAATTACGCAATTCTAAAAGAAAATGTTGAGGCAATTCATCGATATTGTTATAATGATTCACAGACGGATCTGTCAACGCCACTGCTATAATTTTATCATCGCGTTCGCCACTATCAATCATCTGCATATTACCAATCACCTTGGCCTGAACCAAACAAAGCGAGCGAATGGTTTGTGAGCAAAGCACTAAGATATCCAGAGGATCCTGATCCTGCCCCAATGTTTGGGGAATAATCCCATAATTAACTGGATAATGAAACGAAGAGTAGATTACCCGATCCAATTTTAAAAGTCCGGTTTCTTTGTCTATTTCATATTTGGCTCTAGAACCTTCAGGAATTTCAATGATTGAATTAACTATTCTGGGCGCACTGTCACCAGGAGTAACTCCGTGCCAGGGATGATGAATGGTCAACATGAGGCTTATACTTTTTAATTAATTATTTAAATGTGAACAAAAATAGAGGTTTTGGGTCTTGTTCTAGTCATGATCAAAAAGATACTTGAAATCAACCAACCATTTGCCATCTACTTTCACCACTTTAAGGGAGTCCTTATTGTACTTATGAAAGGAGTTGGAATACACAATAATACTGGTGGAGTCATTAAGCAATTTCCGATTGTAAATATTGATACTGGCATCCCAAAGTCCCTGTTTTTCGGCTGAAGAAAGCTGCATTCTGGACACAGCATCCAACTTTTCATCGTTTACTGAATCATGAAGCATATAATCGGCAGCCCTGTCAAAACGTCCTTTTAGTGCAGATTGTATAAAATTTCTAGCTGCATCCAAATCATTTTCGGCTGCATCGGAATTAGAACCCAAATTGCAGGAGATCATGAAACATGTTATTGATATTAATATCATCAACCCACTTTTCATTGCTATTTTAGTTTATTTATTTGTTCCTGTATTTTTTCTAATGTCTTGGAATCGATACTTTTTAAAACACTGTCGGCCATCTTCAATCCTTTTTGCACTTCTTCACTATTGATGGTATTATTAAGACTATCCACCACTTCTGAGCCTTTTTCTGCTCCAGCCTTCACACCCATACCCATAAGGGCAGACATAGTAAAGTCCACTTTCCATCCATTACTTTCTTTTATTAGTTTAAACTCAACATCGGGCCTTGCCCCGCTCTTACTTTTCACCAAAATAAATGCAGAATCACTAACCAGCCTAGCATCTTCATACACGACATCCCCAAAATCTTTCATCAAATCATTTTGTGGCAGGCTATCCTTAAGTTTTTCGGCCATATCCATTCCTTTTTTTAGCATTTGCATGGTAGGCTTGCTGTCGGAAGTAACAAATTTGGAGGCACCATCAATATCTTTTTTGGCCAGATGATTAAAAAAAGTTTGCAAAACTTCATTGGGATCATTGCTGGTTGCCGACGAACTACATCCCACCCATACTATCGAAAAAATGGCCAGGACAAAAAAAGAATGAATATACCGCTTCATAAATGGAAATTTAGTTAGACAAATGTAAGAAGGCGATGCTACACTTATTAATAAAAGAAAAAAGTAAACTTCTCAAGGCTAAAATCTGAACTTTGTGACCATCTGTGCAGTACCATTCAAATACAAATCATCAATGGAAACATAGAGCGGTAATGCTAAGTTGTGAAGATGTTTTTTTAAGGTATTGTCCATAGCTCGATTCAGGCTCTTATACACAAACTCGCTGCAATACATTTTATCATCTGTAGAAAAATTGAAAAACATATCGAAAGGCAGCCCGGATGAATAATATTCATCAATTATGTTTTTCAAAAATTTCTGCTGAACCAGATTTAGCTTATATCGATAAACGGCCACTTTATCGACCTCCTCGGGATTGCAAAAAGCCTCTAGTGTTTGCCGCAAAAGTTTTTGTGATGGATTATAAACTCCCCCGATGGCATGATAAACAAATACACTGTCATTTTCAATTTGAATGATACCACAATGAGAATAGGATTTATCTTTTCTGTTAAACCCACGTGCAGCCTCGCTTACAGCGTCCTTCCCATTTCTGAAAATAATATCTCCATCTTGTAATAATGGTTTAGCCTGTTCAAATTTTTTTAAAGTATTTGGCTGACAAGCAACAGTAATAAAAAGAAAAAGGTACCCGACAATACGAATACCTATTAGGGTAAAATGAGGCGCATCAGTCCTATCTTGAATCACTTCTTTCAGTTTGACGCTCTTGCTCGCTATTATAGGCTTTTATGATAGCCTTCACCAAACGGTGTCGTACTACATCTTCTTCATCCAGTTCGATATAGCCTATCCCAGAAATATTGCGAAGAATGCGAGTAGCCGTTTGCAAACCACTTCGTTGGTTTTTGGGCAAATCCACCTGTGTCATGTCCCCGGTGATTATTGCCTTTGCGTTGGCACCAATGCGCGTTAGAAACATCTTCAATTGAAGATCGGTAGCATTCTGAGCTTCATCTAAAATAATAAAAGCATGATCCAGAGTACGACCACGCATATATGCCAGTGGAGCAATTTCAATGGTTCGGGTCGTCATATAATATCCAAGCTTATCTGCAGGAATCATATCATCGAGCGCATCGTACAAGGGTCGTAAATAGGGATCAATTTTTTCCTTTAGATCGCCTGGTAAAAAGCCCAAACTTTCGCCTGCCTCCACTGCCGGACGGGTAAGAATAATTTTCTTGACTTGCTTGTTCTTTAATGCTCGTACTGCCAGTGCTACTGCTGTATAAGTTTTACCGGTACCAGCCGGACCAATAGCAAATACAACATCATTCTTTTCTGCTTCCAGCACCAGTTTCTTTTGATTGGCAGTTCTGGCACGCACACTTTTTCCATTGGGGCCAAAAACTAAAACCTCATTAGGATTTCGCTCCATAAAGTTGTCCACCACTTCGGTATCATCTCCACCCAGTACCTGGTCGAAATAGTTGTTGCTCATGCTTCCATTTCTTTCCAGATAGGAAATCACGAGATTGATTTTTTCTGAGGCTGCCTGAATTTGTTCAGGTGCTCCACTCAATTTCAATTGGGTGCCACGAGAAAGAATTTTGAGTAATGGGAACTTCTTTTTGAGAATATCAAGTTTGGCATTGTTAACACCTAAAAAATCAATTGGGTTAACAGTTTCAAGGCTAATTATTGTTTCTGTCAAAACACAAAATTTTTTATTCAATACGCCGGCCAAAGAGCTAACCGGATTAGATTTCATCATCCTGTTTGCCCGAGGATGCTTGCCCTTCTGATTCAAATTTATCTCCTATTCTACTATAATTAAAAATTAATTTATCAACATTTGTGGATAGAATTACATGAAAGAAAATTATGTAGATATGGAACAAACCGCTCAAGTAAACCATCAAATACTTTTGGGATTGATCACCTAAATTAGGGATGATCAACCAAAGACTGCATTTGACTTAGACCACTTTTTTAATTATCTTTCGGTAATAATATGCACTATCACTATTAACAAACCCAAAAAATTAAGTCTATGTACGAAGAATCATCCTCCTCATTTGTTACCTCAATGTTTAGCGGTACTTTTCTGATCTTCACTTTTGGCTTTCTCATCATCCTGATTGCCGCTTTGTGGAAAATTTTTCAAAAGGCTGGCTATAAGGGCTGGGAAGCCATCATCCCTATTTACAATATCTATATCATTACCAAAATTGTAGGCAAGCCTTGGTGGTGGTTGCTTTTGTGTCTTGTTCCAATAGTTGGAACCATTATTAATATTTGGCTTTACAATATGCTCTCAAAGAGTTTTGGGAAAACCGAGGCATTTACTGTAGGGTTAATTTTACTTCCTTTCATATTTTTCCCTATTCTTGGATTTGGATCGGCCAAATATTTAGGCCCTTTTGGGGACAAATTAGCTTTTGATGCCTACGGGGAAAAGGGTAAGTTTGATTTTGAAAACAGAATAGGTCAGTAAACTACATTATCAATACAGAAGAGGGCTAAAGTGATACAAAAATCTACTTTAGCCCTCTTTTATTTTTTAATAAATCCACAATCCTGCATTGGAAACAAGTCTAAAACTATACCCTTTCCAACCACCCATGCGGATCGCCAAATTTGTTTTCTTTGTAGTCCATCAAATAATTTTTCATATCTGCCGAAATAGTCATGCTGTCCACATCAAAAGTCATCACAAGATCTTTATACTTCAACTCTTTTACATGGGAAATCGTGGCAGCCGTTCCACATCCAAACACCTCTTTCAAATTTTTGGAATGATAGGCTTCTACCAGTTCATCTATAGACACTTTGCGTTCCTCCACCTTATAGCCTTTCTCCTTAAACAATTCCAGAAGACTCATACGGGTAATGCCACTCAGAATTGTTCCGTCGGTCAAATCGGGCGTAACAATGGTATCACCCAACACAAACATGATATTCATAGCTCCTACTTCTTGAACATATTTATGCTCGTTGGCATCCATCCACAACACCTGATCATAGCCTTGTTTCTTTGCCTCGGCAGACGACAATAAAGACGCTGCATAATTTCCGCCGGTTTTAACAGCACCTGTGCCACCTGGAGCGGCACGAGTATATTTTTCTTCCACATAAATTCTTGCAGGAGCAGAAAAATAAGACCCTACAGGACCCGTGATTATCAAAAACTTGTAAGAATTTGATTCTTTAACACCCAAGGTTTCTTCTGTAGCAAAAAGAAACGGACGTAAGTACAAGGACTCATCATAACCCGATGGTATAAATTCTTTATCCAGTTCAATCAATTGCTTCAAGCCCTCAATAAAAAAATCCTCAGGAATTTCTGGCATGGCCATTCTCCTGGCCGATCGATTCATTCTTTTCAAATTTTCATTTGGTCTGAAAACATGAATATTTCCTTGTTCATCCTTATGGGCTTTTTGTCCTTCAAAAATGGTTTGGGAATAATGCAGAACCGAAAGAGCAGGAAGAAATCCTAGTTCCTGATATGGGCGTATATTTAGGTTTGTCCATTTCCCATCCACATAATCTGCTTCTAGCATGTGGTCGGAAAAATACTTCCCAAACCCCAGATTATTAAAATCTACCTGGCTCAATTTACTTTCTTTTACCTTCTCTACAGGTATTTGCATCACCTCTGTCATAAAATACTATTTTTGAATGATAATTGTTCTGCGAATATACGAACATGTGTTTCTACAAATGAAAGTAAGCAATGAGTTTGAACGAAATTAATCTGTCTCCCTACCTAGTAACGCAACTATATCCAAAGAGTCTCGTTGGCGCTTTTGAAAGCAGCAACTCTGCAAAAAAGTTTAAAGGTTCTAACAATGAGGAAACCCCAGAAGTGCACTGGAAATCCTTGGGAAATAATAAAAAGAAAGTATTAGTAGTGGTTCAATACCCCGATGTGATGCATCTGCCTGACGAACCACTTGAGTTTTTAGTCACGCTGCTAAAGGCCTGTAAACTAAGTCTTGTAGATATTGTTCTTATCAATATGCATAATTATTCGGATACAGATTATTCTGACATTTTAAGTCATTTTGATTCAAGAGTGTGTTTATTGTTTGGTCTTACAACATCGGCATTTGGATTTCCCTTTGAAATACCCGCCTATCAGGTGCAACAATTTTCTGACTATACCGTTATCCACGCTCCTCAACTTCAGGAATTACAAAAAGATAAGAATGCAAAAGGACTTCTTTGGACAGGGTTGAAAAATATTTTTAACTTATAAGTGGCTTCGAAATAAATTCTCACCCGAGATGGACCTATCTAAAAACGTCCTGATCCTCCCAACATTTAAGTAAAATAGAAAAGAATGAAATTAATTTTTGCTACGAATAATATCAATAAGGTTCAGGAAATGAGAGGGGCTTTGACCAATGGTATCCAGATTTTAAGTTTGAAGGAAGCCGGAATAGATAAAGAAATCCCTGAGCCTCATGACCGATTGGAAGAAAATGCCACTGAAAAATCCAGAACCATTTTTGAACTTACCGGTCAGCATTGTTTTAGCGAAGACACCGGGCTGGAAGTGGACGCACTAGGCGGTGAGCCTGGTGTAAAGAGTGCACGATATGCAGATGGAGCTATTCAGTACAAAGACAACATTGATAAACTTTTACAAAAATTAGAAAACATCACGGATAGAAAAGCAAGATTCAGAACGGTCATATCTCTTATTATAGATGGTAAAGAAGATCAATTCGAAGGGATTTGTGAAGGCAGCATTATTACCGAACGAAAAGGAATAAACGGCTTTGGTTATGATCCGGTATTTATCCCTGTGGGAGCAGAGAAAACTTTTGCGGAAATGACTATGGATGAAAAGAAACAATTCAGCCACAGAGCAAAAGCACTGTCAAAATTGATTGTTTTTTTGAAACAGAAATAATTTTTTTCAGCATACCCTATTCAAAACTATTCAGATAACTCTTTACAATTAAAACTCATGATTTCATCAATAGCTTTCTATTTATTTTAATTTTCAGAATGAATCACCTTCATAGAAAAACGAACAAGATTATTCAAGAATATGCTGAATGGCGCGTCATTACTAGACCATTAACTTTACCTATATTTGACAAACTTTTTAAATAATTTAAGAATATTGGAATCAGCACGCAACCATACCCTTTCAGAAAGCGACTTAATTGCGGGATGTCTGGAAGAAGATAGAAGAATGCAGGAGGAAATGTACAGAAGGTTTTCTCCAAAAATGTATGCTGTCTGCCTACGCTACGCATCCAATTCGGACGAGGCTCAGGACATTTTGCAGGATGGCTTTATTAAGGTATTTAGGAAACTGGACAGCTTTCGTGGAGAAGGTTCATTTGAAGGATGGATACGCAGAATTTTCGTAAACACTGCCATCGAATACTTTCGCCGAAAAAAATATTTGCTACCTGTAACAGAGAAGGAAGAGAATACCATTGAAGGGAAATATATATCAGCATTGGATGATTTAGCGGAAAGAGATGTGTTGGAATTGATTACAAAACTTTCTCCAGGGTATCGAACAGTATTTAATATGTATGTGGTGGAGGGATATTCTCATCGTGAAATAGGCGAAATGCTGGGGATTAGTGAAGGCACCAGTAAATCTCAACTCTCCAGAGCAAAAGCCCTATTGCAGGATATGGTAAGAAAACATTTAGACACAAACCGATAAAATACATTTTGAAATTTCCAATCATGAACAGCCAAAAAAAAATATACGACCTTGAGTGTACGCCACCGGCTGGTGTTTGGAACAAGATTTCCAAAGAATTAGATGAAATAGATTCTTTGAAAAATCTGTCTCAAAAATTAAACAACTCAGAAGCTATTCCCCCTGCGTTTGCATGGGAACAAATCTCCAGTCAACTGGAAATGGCTGAACAAGAAAAAAACCTGTCTCAAAAACTCTATCACTCAGAAGCCACGCCGCCCAATTTGGTATGGGATAAAATCTGCTGTGAACTGGATGACCAACAAGCATTAGATATTATAGAAAAAAAATTAAAAGACATACAGGTGAAGCCACCTGCCTCAGTTTGGAATAGTATTGAGCGCGAACTAAACAATACGAAACACGAAGAAGCGCACAAAGGACTAGTTGTACCTATGCACCATCATGGTTGGCTGAAGTATGCGGCTGCGGCTTGTTTCATTGCCATCATTAGCTTTACTGCTTATTTTATTTTTGATGATGGGGAAAATAGCTCTTCAGATATTGCAGCAAATACACAAGTGGATAATTCTTCAATTTCGCAAATCACTTCAAGCGATAATGGTGGGGTACATAATAATGCCAGCAATAGTCCGTCCTCTCATAAGGAGAAAGCCATGGCAGCCATTAGTACCAAATTAGGCAATGTATATAGCATTTCCAGTGAAAAAAATGCAGATCTTCAAAACAGATATATTGTCCTCATGACACCAGATGGCAACATTGTTCGCATGTCTAAAAAATTAGGAAATATGGCTGACTGTATAGCTGGTGAAGACAATAGCTGCAACGAACAAATTTCTGAATGGCAAAAAGAAATGGCGAGCAGCACCTCCATTACAGCACCTGACAACTTTTTGGATATTCTGGATATGGCCTCCAATGAAAAGGTGCAAAACTAAAATGCATTTTTCGACTACTTTTCTATCAGCCTAATAATTCACCATATATACACCTAGCTACTCCCGAAATTAATTAGGTACAAAATCTATCGGCTCCTATTTATAGTATATAAATTTTTGCTAGTAAGATGGAATATTCTTTCCCGCAGATGAAAAAAGTTCCCGGACATTTCATTAGTCCAATAAATAGTAACTTTCGTGTCTAATCAGAATTTTTTGGAAAAATAAATAATATGAAAAAGATTTACCTCCTTCTTTTGATACTCATAGTATCTTTTTCTAGCATCATGGCACAGGAATTAAAAACTGTGATGTACAAAGACGGCCATCAAAAACTAAATGGGTTGGTAACAAATAATGCAGGAAAAAATCGACCAGGTGTGTTGATTCTACCTGCTTGGATGGGCATTGACGAGGAATCTAAAACTGCTGCTTTGGAGTTAGAGAAACAGGGTTACATAGCCTTTATTGCAGATATTTATGGCGAAGGGAATATTCCGACAGACTTTTCCACTGCTTCGAAAATTGCAGGCTTCTACAGACAGGATTTCAAAGCCTATCAACATCGAATAGAACTTGCTTTAGACCAACTTAAAAAGCAGGGTGTTGCTGCTGATAAAATCGCTGTGATCGGTTATTGCTTTGGAGGTACCGGAGCTTTGGAAACAGCCAGAGCCGGATTGTCCGTACAAGGTGTGGTGTCTATTCACGGAGGACTTAACAAAGATGCCTCCCGACCAAATGGAGCATTAAAAACCAAAATATTGATCGAACATCCAGCAGAAGACAAATCTGTCACCAGGGAACATCAAGACAATCTGGTGAAGGAAATGAATGAAGGCAAGGCTGACTGGCAAATCATTATCTATGCCCATTGTGGGCACACATTTACCAACCCTAAGTCAAAAGAGTATAACGAACTCATGGCAAAAAGAGCCTGGAGTCATACGCTTTTGTTTTTGAATGAAATCTTAAAATAGTTAGTTTATTCTATTCAATCCCTAATAAGAGGTTGGCTAATTATACCAAATAAACAAACGGCTTTTGTTCCTGTGAACAAATTGTGCAACTAAATGGTGGAACCTATCGCATATAAAGTATAGACTAATTCCAAACAAAATATTGAAGAACCTAACCATACTTCTTGGCAGGTATTTGCCATCAATTGAACCTTTCCACATTAAAGGCACTTAGATCAATGCTGGTTTTTTGTTCACTCACCATCTCGCTTACCAGTTTGCCTGTTCCTGCTCCCAAACTTAGTCCCAGCATAGAATGCCCAGTGGCCACTATTACATTCTTAAACTTTTTTATTCTGCCGATATAGGGCAATCCATCTGCTGAAGTAGGGCGATAGCCGTACCAGATTTTATCTTTAGAAGGCATACTTACATTGAACTCAGGCAGGAAGTCCTTTACTGCTTTTATGATGCCTTCCACACGATGAAATCTTGGAGGCGTATTGGTATTCACCACTTCCATAGTACCCCCATAACGCATTTTTCCACCCTGTTCAAATGGGGTGATAGCCACCCTGCCTTCTACCAACACGGCGGGATGATTTAATTTGTCCTTAGGTTCGTTTAAGGTAAAAGAGTATCCTCTACCGGGCATCAGAGGAATTTTTGTTTGTAGCATTAAGGCAATTTCCCTGCTCCAGGAACCTGTGGCGACTATCACTTCATCAGTATTGAAACTTTGTTTCCCTTTGGTTAATACCTGATTTACCTTGTTACCCAATTTTTCAAATCCTATGACTTCATCATGTATCAATTGCACGCCAATAAACTGAAGGTGCTTCTTTAGGGATGCCATTAATTGATCCGGATACAAATGCGAATCGCATTTAAAATTGATAGCTCCCAGTGCGTTGATTTTCGTGTGAGGTTCTAGTTGCTGAAGGCCTTTGGCATCTACTAATTCAATATCCAGACCAAGCTTTTTACCTGCTTCTACCGTATGTGCAGCATGTTCGCCAACCTTTGCAGTTTTAAAAATCTCAAGCATTCCTTTTCTTTCCAATGTCATTTCTAATCCGTCTGTCTTTGCCCACAATGCATATTCATCCTGACTAAAAACAGCAATTTCCTTTAAAGGAATAGCAGCATTCAGAACATTCTTTTTTGTAGCACTTCGCATAAATTTCAACCCCCAATCCATTAAAGACAAATTCAAAGAAGGTTGCACATAAAATGGACTTCTGCTATTAAACATCCACTTCAGCCCCTGCCACACAATGCCTGGGGCTGCCATAGGTATAAAATGGCTAGGGCATACATAGCCCATATTACCATAAGAACAATTGTCGGCAAAGCCTTCTCTGTCAATAACAATCACGTTATTTCCGGCACGTCTTAAATACAATGCACTGCTCAACCCAATGATCCCACCTCCTATTACAACTACATTTTTCATTTCTATTATTTCAGTTTATAAAACCTCCAATTGCTTGAATAATTTTTTTTCAAAGGTATATTTTCCAGAATTGCTCTTTCCATTTCTATGGGCATCATATTTTGTTGGATGAACGCATCATGAAATTGTTGATAGGTCATTTTACCACTCTCAACCAGTTCGCGTTTCAATTGCATTATCTGCAATCCTCCCATCATATATCCGATCTGATACAGTGGATCGTACCCGCCCTCAAAGGATCTTCGTATCTCACCTTCGGCATTGGCTCGTTCATGTCCCACGTTGTCCACCAAAAAATCAATACATTGTTGAGGCGTCCATTTGCCTGTGTGATACTGGATGGAGAAAATAATTCTTGCACAACGATGCATCCGCCAAAACAACATTCCAATTCGGTCTTCCGGTATTTTTGCAAATCCCTGATCCCACAACAGCATTTCCCAATAGAGGCACCAGCCTTCCAGCCAAAACGAGGTCCTGAAATTTCTATAGGTTTTATATCGGGCATTGATAAACTCCTGCAACGCATGACCAGCCAACAATTCATGATGTACAGTAGCCCTGGAAAAATGTGGATTGTTCCCTCGCATACTCATCAATTTATCCTCATCGCTCATGGTATTGGTTGGATAGGAAATACTAAATTCTTCCCCACCGGTAAAAAATGGATTAACCCTTTGTTGCCTTGGTGTCATCATGCGCATCCTCCATGTTTCTTCTGCCAAGGGAGGTATTGTAATGAGATTTTTTTGTTTGATAAAATTCACTGATTCATTGTAAAGCTTAAGCATGGCGGTGGGTTGTTCCCCTACTGGTACAAAACTTTGTTTTACCTTTTCCAAAGCAGCTTTCCAGTTATCGCCAAAACCCATTTCCCTGCTGGCCTTCAGCATTTCATTTTGACACCAGTCAAATTCCTTTTTGGCGACAGCCATCAACTCTTCTGGTGAATAGGCAATCATTTCGTAGTTCAGCCGTCTCTTCAATTCTTCTTCACCAAGAGGGTTCCCTTTGATGCCGCTTTCATCTTTTACCTGTGAAGCACCAGCAATACCTTTAATATTAAAAATATTCCCATAAGACAAAAGCAGGCTATCTGCTGTTGCATAAGGTTGTGGTATCCACCAGGTAAACAAAGGGTCATAACCATTGTAAAAATCATGAATACTTTTTAATGCTTTTCGCAATCCGTTAGCGATCCCCCTGGCTCTGGCAGCCAAATAAAAATCAAGGGACAGCTCCTGTTTTAATTTTTCCTGAAGTGATTGAATTAGTTTATTCCAACGGGTCAGGTCTGTAGCCAGTTTTTCTGCATCAAGTTTTGCTCCTCTTCTTCTCAATTTTTCATAGACATACATACTATCTGCAAAAGGAAACCACTTTTTAGTTGCTTCATATTCTACTGCTTCTTTATTTAACTGATACTGCATCTCTTTCAGATCTCTATGAAAAAGAATATAGTCAACTTGAGTTCCTGTATTAAGTTTGTCAAAGTCTAACTCCTTTAAATTATCCAAATAGCTATTTACTATAGTCAGTAATTTTTGTCTTCTTTCTGGTGAGTTTTCTATTGTATAGAAGCGGGATAGATTACCATAGTCGGCATAGAAGCGAACCATCACATTATTCACCTCGCTGGTATGCTGATACAAGGGTGGCTCTGGCAGAGGCTGGGCGATGGTTTGCACGGCCATTAAAAAGGAGCCGCTGAAACTGATTAAAATCTTTGTCAGAATTTTTATTGAGGACATAACAGGTATGAATTATTCCGTAAGCAAATTTTTTGAATCAAATATTTATTTCCTCTCATGATGTTTTAGAGAGCATTTCGATCTATGGGTTGCGCTTTAAATAAGTGCCTGACAAAAAAATCTTTCCTCCGCATTTCACCATAAGCACCACCATTGGTATGTTTCATGCCTGGCAAAGGCAAAAACTCAAAAGTTTTATTGGCCTTTATTAATGCATCTGCCACTCGGTAAGTAGATTCGGGTGGTACATTATCATCCTCCTCTCCCACCATTAACAGTAAAGCTCCTTTAAGTTTTGCGGCGTGGGTAACATTGCTTTGTTCAGCATACCAGGGCCCCATAGGATAGCCCATCCATTGTTCATTCCACCATTGTTTATCCACCCGATTATCATGACAACCACAACTGGCTACTGCTGCCTTGTACCACTCCGGATGGAAGAGTAAAGCACCCAAAGCATTTTGCCCACCGGCCGAGGTACCATACAAGCCTACTCTGGTGGTATCGGCAAAAGGATACTTTGCAGCTAATGCCTTCATCCACAAAATACGATCCGGAAATCCTGCGTCAGCAAGGTTTTGCCAACAAACATCATGAAAAGCTTTGCTTCGATTGGCGGTGCCCATTCCATCTATCTGCACTACTATAAAACCAAGATCAGCCAGACTTTGCATCTCACCCCTGTAGGGCATAAAACCTACCGGCACATAAGAATCCTGTGGGCCTGCATAAATATTTTCTACAATAGGATATCGCATGGAAGAATCGAACTCCGTAGGAAGAAATACTGCACCATAAATATCTGTTGTACCATCCCGACCTTTGGCTACAAAACGAGTTGGCAATCTTTTTACTACACTCAGATAGGCACTGATATCTGCCCTTTCTATATCCGCAATTTTTTTCCCGGTAGCTGTAAGCCGAAGTACCGTTTGCGGTGCCGTATTTAAAGTAGAATAAGTATCCAAATAATATTTCTTATCCGGGGAAAAACTGATAGAATGATCCGCTAACTCCGGTGTTAAATCAACCAGGTTTTTACCATCAAAATCAATTCGAAAATAATGGGTATGATAGACATCTTCCCCTTCGTTCACCCCCCTAGCAGAAAACCAAATCTGACGCTTTACGGCATCTATACTGTCCACATTTTTTACTACATAATTACCTATAGTAATCTGATTCTTCTGTTTTCCATTTACTGCATCAATCAGATAAATATGCTGCCAGCCATTTTCCTCAGAGGTATGAATAAATTCACTGGTTTCAGCAAGATATTGAGTAAAAATGCGATCGTCATAAATAAATGTTTTTGTTTGCTCATCAAGGATGTTTCTGGTCTGGCCATTGGCCACATTCACTTCTATCAATCGATATCTTTGATGACCCCGATCTATTTTTTCATAATAGAAATGAGTACGGTCTTTAGTCCAGAATAAATAAGGTGCGTCATAAAAATCCCTGATGGGTGTATTTACCTTTATTGAATTTCTTTTGGGCACAGAAAACACAAACATTTCGTAAGTGGTAAAAGGATCTCCCGGTTGTTTGTAGGCATAGGATTTTAACTGACCCCGAGTGGTGCCAGGTACAGAAGTTACAATATGATAATTATTTGAATCAACTACAGGTCGAATATGATAACCAACCAGATTTTTACTATCCGGACTCCAGGCTAGAGAACCATAAGGATGTCCTTCAGATCCATTCTGTGTATATTGGATAGCTGCGGCACTATCACCTACTGGTTGTATAAAAACATTGTGATTTTTTATATACGCTGTGTATTTTTTATCTGGGGAAAGACTGCCTGTTTGATAGTTTTCCCAGAAGGATCGTCTTCGGTTAAATCTGCGTCTATCGGGTAATTCGTTTTTGGGAAGAGCCTCAATAGTATATAGTTTGTTTTTGCTGATTTCGTACTGGAAAAATTTTTTATTAAAACCAAAACTTCCAAGTGTTCCTGCCTCATTGAGTGATAAGCCTTCCAAAAATAGTCGTCTGGGATCTATAGTAGTTCCTGTTGCTTTACTCAATTCAGCTGCGAGTTTTTCTACAATGAATAAAGGAGATTTTTTACCAGATGCCGCATGCACCAGCAGATACTCCATCATACTATCTTTTAGTCTATTTGCATACCAGAAAGCAGTACCTTTCCTAATCCAGCGAGCCTGTACACTAGTTTTGAAAATTGTATTTTTGGCTACACCATCTCTGTTGGTAGATGCCTTATAGCGTTCTGCTATTTCGGCAGGAGTTGGTTGATAGGGTTGAAGTTGCTGTCCTGTAGCCTTCAACACAAAACAGAAAAAACTGACACTAAAAACCAATTGATACCAATATGACATACTATAATAAATTTTGGAGGCTAAGATAGAATCTAACAATTAAACATGCTTACCAAATATTAACCGTGCATAGTAAATTATTAATAAGAAATTTAAATCTGGTAAAGGTTTGAATAAAATACTTCCATAATATAATCCTGATTTTCCCCATCTTGCCTCAAAGAAAATTTTTCTTGTCAATTTAATAATACTTCTTTCAATTCTGGCTCATTCAAATCTTGCACTTCAAACTGGAACTGAGTTGCCTCTGGTCTGGATTCAATTACTCCTGACACATCTTTTGCACCTGATTTTGATATGCTCTTTGACTGTGGTAAACTGGCTGGTAATCTTGAAGAATTTCCGCCCTTTATGGTAAACAAAATTCCACATCGTTTTATAGCTTATAATGCAGGAGCATTCGATAAAGTAGTCCTGATGAAGGAATTGAAACTCATTGTTGAAACCGGTATTAAAATCATGGGGGATTTTCTTTACAAACAATACACTTTTCTTGGCATTGGGCCTGCCAATGGGGTATTGAACACCTAACCTCATCCGTCAATAGTTTTAGTGGTGAAGTATTTAATCAAAGTACTTGAAATTTGGTGTACTTGAAATTGATACCACAGAAAATCTATTTTCAATTCGTCCCTTTTTCAAACCATGGGTATTGCAGGCAAGAATTTTAAGTAGCTGGCTCGGTAAAAAATAATTACTGATAGATGCTATGATATAGAAATTTTTCTAGTGTTAAAAAAACGGCTTCGAGATGCTGGTTCAATAGAATCAACATTCCTTTGTTTACTTGGCGGATTTGATCCTCAACACATTTATTGAATAAGGTTTTATCCGGATGGATGAATTTTGACTATCTAGTTTTACATCACTCGTTATCGGGACAAATCGGCTAGGTTGTTGAAAAGAATTTTCATCAGTAAGTTGTGGAGTAGAAAGAGAGACTAAACTGGCAGTGGTTGGGCGGGGACTACTATTCATTAAATCAATATGCACAGGCATTTCTTTGCTATACGCATTCACCATTTTTATAATGATATCACCGCTAGCTTCATCTTTACCAGAGATAGCAAAAAACTTATCCGGTTCTGAATAACTCATTAATAGTTTGCCATTCAAATAGCATCTGACAGTATCCAGTCCTACCTGCAACTCGATATCATACCATTTACCAGATTGAATGGTATCCGCCAATTGAACCGCAGCGGAGATATTACTTACCTCATAACCCTTTGTCACCTTTTCAAAAACACCAATCTTATTCACCCAAGCTCCAATATGTGCCCGGTAAAATGTTTTGCTATCTTTTACAGCAAACGGAATGATAAAAGCATTATACCCCTCGTCCTTTTTAGCTTTCAATCTTAATGTATAAGTATCAAAACTACTAGCCTTAAGCATAGCAAAGGTTTGGGCACCATAAGCGGTTTGAGAAAAGGCACTATCCTTTGTTTGCCATTGGCCAATGAGCTTGTCCCAATCGCCACCATGATTGATAAAATCACTTTTATACATAATCTTCCCATCCTGAATGACTTCGATATTCTTATAGGTTGTTTTTGTATCCCATGTAGCCAACCCAATACCCCCAGTAAATTTTGGTTGTTTAATTTTGGGCTGAAAGACTTTTACTTCAGTTGCTAGATTATGAGTTGGCTTGTTTTCATTAAACATTTTAATAGCGTAGTAAGATATGCGTGCAAAACTTTTTGCATGATCAAAATGAATGAGATTAACAGGCCAATCCACATCGTTCACATTCACAAGCAAAGGCGCATAACTACTCATCTTTACCAGATCGCTGTTTTTCTCCATTGCCATAATATAGACGGCATCGCTCAATGATGCTTCCATGTTGCCATTTCCTACTCCTGCATTGGTGGCATACTCCCCCACATACATGTCCCATTTGCCTCGTGGATATTTATCAAAATGATCATAATGTGTAAAAGCCCAGCCTGCTGGCTTATAGGCATGTTCATCCACATAATCTATATGGCGCATTTGCCTGGCGGTATATTCATTCACGTCCCCAATGCCCATGCTGGCCATGATAATCATTTTTGGGTACTTGGCTTTTATAGCATCATAAAATTTATTGTATCGTTCAGCATATCGGGGGCCACTTTGTTCATTGCCCACTTCCACATACTTCAAAGGAAAAGGTTTGGGATGGCCATTGACGGCACGTTGTTTACCCCATTTGCTGGTAATCGGCCCAATGGCATACTCAATAGCATCCAGTGCGCTTTGTATATATATTTGCAAACTATCGTCGGAGGCAAAAGTACCACTACGATATTCGCAGGAAACGCCAGCATTAAATACATACAATGCTGCTGCGCCTATATCTTCGCAATACTGCAAATATTCATGATAACCAAAACCATTGCTGGTGTAATAACCCCAGGGGCTATAAGTCTCCACTCTTTTTTCAATTGGCCCGACAGTATATTTCCAATCGGGTGCAGACTCTATGGTGATCCCCTCCACAAAACAACCACCTGGCCAGCGAATGAAGGCTGGTTTCAAATCAGCAATATACTGAGCCAGATCCTGCCTCAATCCATTAGTTCTGTTTTTAAATGTTTTTGAAGGAAACAATGACACCATATCTAACCAGATTGTTCCAGTTCCATTCAATGAAAGCACAAAAGTGGCCTTGCTGCCTGATGCTTTAGCTTTAAGAACTGTACTATATTTTTTCCACCCAGCATTGGAGGTTGATGAAATAATTTGAGTAGCCAACACCTTACCGTCATCACCCTTTAATTGTGCGGTTATAGTTCCTTTGTAATTGCTACTACGAAAATGAAAGTTCAATTTGTATGAATCCTCTTTCACTACATGGATACCCCAAAAACCTTCATTCACAATTTCAACTGTATTCTTACTATCGGCCTTAGAAATCTCCACTCTTAATGAATGGGGTGATGCAGTACTTAGCGGCAATAAACTGGTTCTTGAAATTTCAAAAGCGGCACTGCCATTGGCTTTGCTGCTCCATGCAGGATATTCACTTTGTATTTCCCAGGGCAATTTCCAGTTGCTCACCTCATGATTGGGCAACGTGAAACCAGGTGTATTGGGCGGTAATATAAAGCCATTTTTCAGCTTCATTCCTGGAGGGATATTAGCTTCTTCAAAACCTCGATTCTGGATCAGCTCTGCATAAAGTCCACCTTCACCGCCATGACTAATTTCTTCAAAAAATATTCCATGCAAATCTGGCGAAACCGGTGCCTTTTTTTTTGATGCATCAATAGTGATAGTGGCTTCATTTTGTGCTTCTGCTGTCAAAGTGAAAAGAAACAACCCTACCTGAAAAAAATATCTGATGAAATTCATCCTTAAAAAATAGTTAGTGTAGATAGCTTATTGAAATAAATTTTTGACGTTCCCCGCTTATATCATCGATTGTTCTTAAGCAGATTTAAGAACCGTAAATCCCAAAAAATAGATATGATTATTAACTACTCTATTTCCCATTTACAATACCTGAAACCCATACGCATAAGGATCATCTTCAGGATCTATTGTGATGGTGTTATATCCGTAAATCCTTGCCCAGCCTTCAATACCGGGGCGAATGGCAGGCTTATCTCCTACCATCAATTCTTCTTCTATCGTGCCTGTGAACCTGGAGCCAATGATGCTTTCATGAACAAATTGATCCCCTTTTTTCAAGAGCCCTTTTGCATACCATTGTGCCATGCGTGCTGAAGTGCCGGTACCACAAGGCGAACGATCAATGGCTTTGTCGCCATAAAAAACGGCATTGCGTGCAGTAGAAGATTTATCCAGCACATCTCCTGTCCAAAGAATATGAGAACAACCGTTGATGGTTGGGTTATCCGGGTGTACAAAGGAATGACTCTCGTTAATTCTTTTGCGCATCACCCTGCTCCAGCTTATCAATTGATCGGCACTATAATGTTGCAACCCTTTAAATTTCTCCTGCACATCCACAATGGCATAAAAATTTCCACCATAACTTACATCCACTTTCAACATACCCAAATCTGGACATTCCACTTCTATATTCTCAGCAGCCAAGTAAGAAGGCACATTCACCAGCTTCACCGATTTTACCTTTTTTCCTTCCTGTGTGTAGCTGATCAAAACCAGGCCAGCCGGAGCTTCCATGCGCACTACCCCTGGAGTCTTCGGTTGTATCAAGCCTTCTTCTATGGCTATGGTAATGGTACCAATTGTCCCATGTCCGCACATGGGTAAACAACCACTTGTTTCAATAAACAACACCGCTACATCATTTTCCGGACTGTGTGGTGGGTATAGAATGCTACCACTCATCATATCGTGCCCTCGTGGTTCAAACATCAGGCCTTTTCTAATCCAGTCATACTCTTTCAAAAAATGCTGACGCTTCTCACTCATGTTGTTTCCCTGCAATACAGGTCCGCCACCAGCTACCAATCGAACTGGGTTGCCACAGGTGTGGGCATCAATACAGAAAAAAGTTTTCTTCATTTACATTATCATTTTGGAGTTCGTACACCCTAGCATTAGATATATTCAATAAAAAAAATACGGAACATTAAATATTTAAGTACATGTAGGCCACTATATATTCCACTGTTCAAGTGTGCGTTCCTTCGGCAAGCTCAGAATATTCCGCCACTTTACAGATGCCATATAATCGGAACCTTGAACCGAGCGTGGCAATACTGATGCCATATATTCTCAGTTGATACCATAAAAAATTAATCCCGCAAAATTATTTCTCTTTAAAAAAAATAATAGAAAGCTATTCTCTGATTACACCTTATCTCTAGTATACACATTATTTAGCAGTCGCAAAATATTTAATGGGTTATCATCCTTTAGCCCATCCGGCAACATAGTATCACTAAAATTTTGCAATGCTACCGGCCTCACCCAACGTTTGATGGCTCCAGTGCCAACAGAAGTAAACCTTGCATCGGTGGTAGCCGGGAATGGACCACCATGCACCATGGCGGCACACACTTCCACACCGGTAGGTGCATTGTTCAATAAAACTCTTCCTGCAAGTGATTGTTGTATGTCTATAACATCGGCATACTCTTCCACATCTTTTTCAGTTGCAATAATGGAAGTAGTAAGCTGGCCTTTCAAGCTTTGCAAACACGCTATCAACTGTGCTTTATCTTCACAGATTACAGCCAGAGAAAAAGGCCCAAATATTTCTTCCACAAAATTTTTATTGCTAAGAAAATCTGATGCAGAAACGGATGCCAGCAATGCAGGGGCTTCCATATCTTCGGCTTCCTTTGCAGACTGTGCCATCACCTGTAACCCTTGTTGTTCCAGCATCTCGGTCAATCCTTTATTGAAAGAAGCGCAGATGCCACTGTGCAACATTTTTTGTGGTAGCACTTTAGAAATCTCTTCACCAAGCTGTGTCAGAAATTGATCAAACGTTTCGCTTTTCAATCCTAATAACAATCCCGGATTTGTACAGAATTGTCCCGCACCCAATGTGATGGATCCGGCAAATTGAGCTGCTAACTGTGCTGCATTTTTGGTTAAAGTATCCGGATAAAAAACAACTGGATTGATGCTGCTCATTTCAGCAAAAACCGGAACAGGAATTTCACGTTGATTGGCATAATCTACCAACGCCTTACCACCTGCAAAAGAACCGGTGAAACCTACACCTTTTGTACCTGGATGCATCACCAATGCTTTTCCGACTGTATTGCCTTTTCCTAAAACGTGCTGAACAGTATACGGTGGAACACCAGAAATTTCTATTGCTTTTTGAATGGCAGTAAAAACAAGTTCAGATGTTTTTGCATGTGCTGAATGTCCCTTTATTACTACGCTTGAACCTGAGGCCAATGCACTGGCAGTATCGCCACCGGCTGTGGAAAATGCAAAAGGAAAATTGCTGGCACCAAACACAATTACTGGGCCAACCGGCATAAGCATTCTTCTAATGTCAGGCTTTGGAGGCGTGCGTGAAATATCAGCCGTATCAATGCAGGCTTCCACCCAGCTTCCCTCTTTGATCAAGTCAGCAAACATCGTTAGCTGGCTTGTGGTACGTGTAATTTCTCCATTTAACCTACCAATGGGGAGATTGGTTTCCTGATGCGCCACATCCACCAACTGTTCTCTTAGCTTTTCAATTTCGGCAGCTATTGTTTCTAAAAAATCTGCCCTTTGGTACTGCGTTAATTTTTTATACCCCTGAAATGAAGCCAATGATTGTTGCATCACTTCATCAATATGAACCTCCGTATCAAATGCTTTTTCACTTAATGTTTCCTGCATAGTAAATATTTTAAACTGCAAATGCTTTTTCTTCTAAAGAAAGATATTCTGGTAAAACCTGACGTGCGGCCAATGCATTGTTGATGATCTCCAATACTTGTTCTCTTTCTTTACCGATAAGAGTAAGCCGTGGCTCACGAACATACTCGGTGCCAATACCAGTTTTCGTTTCGGCAAGTTTAATGTATTGAACAAGCTTTGCATGAATATCTAACTCAAGCACTGGCATGAACCAACGATAGATAACTATCGCTTCTTGTATCCGGCCCGCCTTCACTAATTTATAAATAGCCACTGTTTCTGCGGGGAATGCGCATACCAACCCTGCCACCCAGCCATTTGCGCCAAGCAACATTTCTTCCAGTGCCAGCGTATCCACCCCACACAATATTTTAAACCTATCGCCAAAACGATTAATCATTCGGGTAACATTGGTTACATCTCTGGTAGATTCTTTAACTGCCTGAATAGTGGGAACATCCACCAATTCATCAAACATTTCTAAAGTAATTTCAATTTTATAATCCACAGGATTATTATATAAAATAATAGGTAAATCAGTAGCGGCAGCTACAGATTTAAAATAAGCAACTGTTTCGCGGTGATCACTTTTATAACGCATTGGAGGCAACAACATCAGACCGGATGCGCCCCACTCCTTTGCCAATTTGGCTTGCTTCACGGCTTCGCGGGTGGAGCCTTCGGCAATATTCATGACTACCGGCACTTTACCATCAATTTTTTCGATGCAAAACTTCACCAGCACTTCTTTTTCTTCCAGAGTGAGCACACTGGCTTCACCCAGAGTTCCTCCCAGAATTACACCATTCACACCAGCAGCCAGCTGTGCATTCAGGTTGGTTTCAAACGCTGCCAGATCCAATTGATCCTGACTGTCAAATTTTGTTGTTAGCGCCGGAAAAACGCCTTTCCAATTTATTGCCATAATTAAAGTATTTATTGAGTACAAAGGTATTTTTTGGTGGTGATAAAGAATACCAGTTAATTAATCGGTTATTGCACTATTTTAACCCCAAATAAAGAATTTCCTAACTATGAACGCAAAATAGTGTAATTTTCTACCTTATTAATCCACATTTGTAAAATCAACAATAGTTATATTGTATGAAAGTCCTTGAATTTACATTGCCTATAGTAGCTCATAATTTCATCATTACAAAGGAGGAAAAACAACTACTTTTTTACCCACACTTACACCGGCACAATGAAATACAACTAAAATGGATCATCGAAGGAGAAGGTACTTTGGTGGCGGGCAACAGTTTGCATCATTTTAGGAACAATGAAATTTTTTGGATTGGAGCCAGGCAAGCTCATGTTTTTAAAAGCAATCAAAGTACTGGAAAAAATAAATCCAAAAACAAAATTCACTCCATTGATATTTTTTTCAATATGGAGACACAGCTAGCTCCCTTCTTTTCTTTACCAGAAATGGAACGGCTGAAAGCCTTTGTGCATAAGCATCAGAACGGATTTAAAGTTCCATCAGAAAGTGTATCCGCACTTTCTGCAATTATTTTGCAATTAAAAAACTCAAAGACATTAGACAGGGTCCTGAACTTTATTCTGCTGTTCAAATTGCTATTGTCCTTAAAACATTTAGAACCCCTAACCACAAGTGCTGAAATAGTTCAGGTAGATGAAAGAGATGGATTGCGAATTGCCAGTATTTACAACTTTATTCTTAAAAATTATAAAGAACAAATATCTCTGGAGGAAGTAGCCAAACTAGCATTTATGACACCTCAGGCTTTTTGCAGGTATTTTAAAAAACACACGCACAATACACTTGTAGGATTTGTGAACCAGGTTCGCATAAACGAAGCCTGCAAACAACTGATGGAAAATAACAATGACACCATTGCCACTATCGCTTATAACACGGGATTTAACAGCATCACCAACTTCAACAGGGTGTTTAAAAGTGTAGTAAAAAAATCACCCAAAGAATATGTAGCCAGTTATTTGAAACAGGTGGATTAGATTCAATATTTCGACCTTCCACGCTGAACGGATATTGTCTTGCTGGCACTTTCTGTATTCAGCTCAAAGGAAACGCTATAAAAAACAGTGGTTCATTTCATTAAATGGTGTCCACCTTCAAATTCATTGCAAATTCAATACAGTCCTTTGTTTAACTTTACTGAACCATTTACTTTGCAATTATGACCCCGGAAAATTTACTTACCCTGGAACTTTCAGAAATTCTTTCCAATCTGCAAATTCAACATCAGGTAGAAGGAATTGCGGTCTTGCACAATGCTTACGAAAATCAGAATCATTCAATAGAAAGTAAATTCTTTAGATCTCAACATTTTTCAGTAATTATAGTAACAAAAGGGAAACTGAATCTCAACATCAATTTATTTAAATACGAACTCGCAGAAAACGATTTGATCATCATTCCTCCTTCTGCCATTAAACAATTTAGTTTTCAGAATAAAGTGGAATATTTTGCACTTTTATTTACACCGCAATATCTTTTTGATTCAGGATTTTTTCAAAAACAGTTACAGCTTTTTTCATTTTTTGACAGTGAAGTATGTACCAAGTTATCCCTTTCAGGGAAAGACGCCCACTTTACTATTTCCACCATTGAATTAATTCAAGAAAAACTAAAGCATTCCGAAAATACGAAAACCCAGCAATCCATCATAGTACTTCTGTTTCAAGCAATTATTTTGCATTTGATATCCTTCACGGAAACAGAGGAAAAACAAATTAAATCCATCTACCAAAAAGACTTAGTGTATAGATTTCTCACCCTGTTGCCCAAATCGTTTAAAGAGAATAGGGAAGTCCATTTCTATGCACAAAAGCTAAATGTGAATCCCAAATACCTCACCCAAATACTTCGAAAAAAAACCGGCAAGTCGGCGAGGGATTTTATTACCGAAATGGTAGTAATGGAAGCCAAAGTTCTGTTGGATCATCCAAAAAATACCATTGGGAATATTGCCGAACAGCTTAACTTTTCCGATCAGTTTCATTTCAGCCATTTTTTTAAAAAATATACGGGCCATTCTCCTTTGCAATACCGTCATCAAGAAAACTAACTTTTAGACATATTCGAATGGCTTTCTGCTATTCTTTTCTTCATTTTACTGCCGTTATTTTGCATAAAATATTAAGAAAAGATGATAAACAGACAAATAGCCAGTTCTTTAGTGTTCTTATTTTTGATCTTTATCAGCACAAAAATTCAAGCTCAAAACGACACTTTGCGTATCGGTACACGAGAGCTTTTTGAACTGGCTGAAAAACAAAGTACCCAGTTACAATTATCCAAACTGGCAATAGACGAAAGTGCTGCCCAAACAGCAGACACCAAAACAGCCAAACTGCCTATGTTGGAAACCGACTTGTCCCTAGGATATATTTCCAATATTGGAATTATTGGTTTAAACAGCGGCATGCCCGATGGATGGTATGACATGCCACATTTTTCCAACAGCTTCAGCATTCAGGCAGCCTATCTGCTCTACTCTGGCGGAAAGATCAACAATGCCATCTCTATGTCGAAAATTCAGGAAGAAATTTCACATATCAACTACGAAAAATCTGCACAGGGTGTGAAACTTATTTTAGCGGGCTACCTGCTCGACCTCCATACGATGATGCAGCAAAGAAAGGTCTATGAAAGTAATATCCAACAAAGTAAAGCCCTATTGAAAAAAATTGAAAACAGATACAAAGCAGGTTTGGTGCTAAAAAGTGATTATGTGAGAAATGAATTGTTGGTAGCCAATTTTGAGCTGGCTTTATTGAAACTCAACAACCGAATTAAGATCTGGAACCACCGCATGATAGAAGCATTAAATCTTCCTGATTCCACCATCATTTTTCCGGTGAAACCATTAAATCCAGATATTATGCAGGGAGAACATCCTCAAAATATGGAGCGTTTAAAATTGGAAGCATCAACAAATAATCCAGAAAATAAAATAAGTGCACTGCAAATTCAACTTGCGGAAAAGAATATAAAAATGGTGAAAGCAAATCAATTGCCACAGGTATCTCTTTATGCTGCAAACAATCTCAATCGCCCGTTTATTTACGACATACCAGCGTTGGATCTTTATGCCAACATTTTCACTGCAGGCATAAAGATTAACTATAACCTTGGTAGTTTGTACAACAATAAACACAAAAAGCAAAAAGCCAATATTCAGTTGATGGAGGCAAAAACTGCCGACAGGATTTCAAAAGAACACATCAATCAGGCGGTACATGAATCTTTTGTAAATTTTCAGGAAGCAAAAGACCAACAGGTGTCGATTGAAAAAGAAAATGAATTGGCTCATGAAAACTACCGTCGTGTGTCAAACAGCTACCAAGAACAAATGGCATTAATCACTGATCTGATGGATGCCAGCAACAGTCTGCTAACCAGTCAATTGAGACTGGAACAAGCCAAAACCCAAATCACTTTTAGTTATTATCAAATATTAAAAACAACAGGAAATTTAAAATAATGAGCAATACAACAACAAAAAACAATTTATCCAGCAAAATAGTTGCCTGGGGAATAGGAGCAGTAGCCATCGGAGTAGTCGTTTACGGCCTTAACCATTTTTTCAATTTTAATACAGCATCTTATACCGACGATGCCCAGGTACAGCAATTAATTTCTCCTGTGAATGCCCGTGTGGGCGGATACATTCAGGAAGTTCGATTTACCGAATTTCAGAAAGTTAAAAAAGGAGATACTTTGGTGATCATCGACAATACCGACTATCTGGCTCAAAAAGAATTGGCAGAAGCCGGGCTGATGGATGCCGTAGCTGGAAAAACTGTTACAAATTCCTCAGTAAATACAGCACAAAATTCGGTAAATGTTTCGGATGCCAACATCGAAGAAACGAAAGCTCGACTATGGAATGCCGAAAAAAACTATTCCCGTTATAAAAAACTTTTACAGGAAGAGTCGGTTACGCAACAACAATTTGATCAGGTAAAATCCGAATACGATGCCCTGAAAGCAAGAGTCGTGGCTTTGGAAAGTGCAAAACAGGGCGCTAACCTTTCTGTAAACGAAGTAGGTGCCCGTGTTCATGTAAACGAAGCCGCAATAAAAAGAGCGAAAGCACAATTGGCTATTGCAGAACTGAACTTAAGATATACGATAGTTGTTGCTCCCTGCGATGGTCAAATGGGTAGAAAAAATATTCTTGAAGGATCATTAGTACAACAAGGTCAGCAACTGGCAACGGTGGTAGATAACAGCAACAAATGGATTACGGCCAATTTCAAAGAAAAACAATTGGCTTCGGTAAAACAGGGACAAACAGTAAAAATTAAGATTGATGCCCTTCCCAATACGGTATTGACAGGTACAGTAGAAAACACAGCTTCGGCTACCGGGTCAGTTTTCTCTTTGGTGCCTACGGATAATGCAACCGGAAATTTCGTGAAGGTGCAACAAAGAATTCCTGTTCGTATTGTATTTTCTAATACTATGGATGCAGCAATCTATGACAAACTAAAGGCCGGAATGAACGCTGTAATACATTTAAACTAAGCAAGATGCACCCACAATCAAAATATAGAATTATGGCATTCAAAGACTGGGTGCCAGATTCTTTAAGATTTATTTTATTGCTACTTTTTGCATTAGCATTTCAGTTCTCGTCGCCCACCTATTTGTCTTTAATGGGCGATGTGGTCGGATCTGAACAACTTTATAAAGAAGATTTGTTGTTTGCATTTCAGGCTTCTATGTTGGGTATGACAATGGCATTTCCCTTGCTATTTCGATTTAAATTTCGGTTCACTTCCCAACAAACGCTGATTGGCAGTACGCTTATTGTTTTAATTTCATTGCTCATCTGTCTTCATACAAAATCTATGTCAGTGCTTATAATAGCAGGTTTTGTAATGGGGTTTTTCAAAATGATAGGCACTTTTGAGTGCTTGAGCAGTATTCAGCTCATCATTACCCCTAGTAGAGATTTTGGCGTTTTCTTTTCTGTAGTTTATACCATAGTCCTGGTTTGTGTTCAACTTTCTGGTTTCGTAGCAGTTTATCTGTCCGAAATTGCTGATTGGAAATTGATGTACTACTTGATGGCTATTGTTTTAAGTGTACAAATACTGTTTGGCTTGATGCTGATGCGCCCATTCCGATTTATGAAACCACTGCCTCTTTTTGGAATAGATTGGTTAGGGATTTTAAACTGGACGGTACTATTTGCCGTGCTTACTTACATTTTCATTTTTGGCCAGACACTTGATTGGTTTCACTCCAAAAAAATAATTCTGGCATCCCTGCTTGCAGGCATTTTCTTACTCTTGGTTTTGATAAGAACACGGAATAAAAAAAGAGCTTTTATACTGCCAAAAGTTTTTGGGTTTAGAAATATAAGCATTTCCATTGTGTTGATTTTGTTCTTACAAATATTTCTCAATACCAGCGGTAGTATTCTTACACCAATTACATCGGCAATAGTAAAGCTAGATGATTTACATTCGGTCTCTCTCAATTTGTATATATTAGGAGGGGTCCTTGTAGGTGGTATTTTCTGTTATTATTGGTTTCTAAAAATCAATGGTTCATTTAATATCCTTTTTGCTTTGGGTTTTGCTTCGGTCACAATTTATCATGGGCTATTGTACTTTTCATTCAGTGCGTTGGCGAATGAGTCGATTTTCTATTTTCCTTATTTTTTCAGAGGTTTAGGCAATGTGTTGATATACGTGGGAGTAGCAAAATATATGATGAAAAATGTTTCTTTTGAATTATTTCCACAGGCTTTATTTATAGTAGCCATTGCCCGAAATGTACTAGGGGGAATACTGTTTTCGGCTTTCATTGGGCATTGGTCACACGATTTGGTATTGGATTACATTTCGAAATCTGCCTCCAAAATGGACGCAGTTTCCGCCAGTGCCACAGTCAATCAGATACAATCTGTAGCAATAAAAGCAGGTGCCTCCACCCTTGAAGCAGCACAAGCCGCCTCCGGGATGCTTTACGGTAAAGTGTACCTTCAATCCTTATTGCTTGCCGGTAAAGAAATTTTTGGAATGGTTACAATGTTTGGAATCTTATTGACCTTTGGTATTTTGCTCTATCACTTTTCGAAACCCTTTGTGCTTAAAATCCCGAGATGGAACTCGATCTTCGCAAAAATGAAAAACAAAGGAATGATTGTGGTGGAAAAAGTTGAATGATTGCCCGAAAGAAATAGATACTGAAGAAATAACACAAAAATTAAGATGCAGTCTAATTTTGAAACAATGTTGTTTGAACTTTTACAAATAGGAAAAAAACAAGGCAATTATTTTACTTGATTGTTTCACCTTTTCGGCATTCCAATACTACGCTTAATCTATGAACTTGTTTAAACTGTTTTATGAAAGAAAGTTCCAGAAATTAAGAATTTTTGTTTTGGAAATAAAAACGAATAATTCTGGGACTCATAAACCAAGGTAAGGTACGTGTTTGGATTTTAGCGCAATTAAGCAAAGGCAAAATAGGCTTTAAGCCTAAGATAGATTTAGTAAAAGTAGTTCTGCTTATTTTAAAACGAATGAAAACAGGCTGCCAATGGCGAGAGGTAGTGGTAAGTGAATATTATCCTTCGGGAAAAGAAAAATGGCAGCACATCTCTTAATACTTCAATAAATGGAGTAAGTACGGTTCTTTTAAAAATGCTTACTGGATATGTCAACTATGCAATTGGATGGCACCATTTCTCCTGAAAAAATTAATAAACAACGCATTATTCAAATGATCTCTGATACAGCTTAAATTACATTCTCAAAATAAAATTTTAAACAAATTCATTGATTAATAAATTGATTCTAAACAGTTCAAGTCAAAAGAAAAATGATTTCTATCAACCAAAAAAATACTTGATCATTCATTAATTCCTGTATTCCGGATTTATCAGCATTTGAATGGACTCATTCAGCATTTCATTCTTTTTGGATAAAAACTCTTGCATTTTTTCTTCGGGTAGCTTAAGCTGATAGGTACTGTTCCCTCCTAATATCTTGTCTAAATTAGGGTTCAGTTTATTAAATGCAGACATTTCCATGTCGAGGTATTTTGCGATAGCAGTGGAAAAATATCGACCACTGATGGTTTGAACTTTTACATTTATATGTGTGGTTTCATCAGTAACTGTCTTCATCATCTCAAGTGCTTTATCCCTGGTTACAGTAGCCACTCCGCCTTCACCTTCCATAATATGATGAGTAGCAATAAACTTCTTCACATGATTGCGACTTTCTGTGGGCAGGTAGTTTTGCAATTTCCAAAAATTGCTACTTCCAGATCTTGCAATTGCAGAATTCACACGTCCCGGACCACAATTGTAGGCAGCCACTACCAGGAGCCAGTCTTCATAAATATCATAAAGATAATTCAGGTATTTTGCAGCAGCCTTTGTACTTTTCAAATAATCTCTTCTTTCATCCTGTCCCCTACCCACATTTAGCCCTAAGGTTCTGGCGGTTGCTGGCATAAATTGCCAGGGTCCAACGGCTCCAGCCCAAGATACAGCAGAGGCTTTCAGATTTGATTCAATGACTGCGAGATACTTAAGTTGGGTGGGAATATTATTTTGTGTAAGCACCTCGTCCATCATATCGAAATAAGGTTTGCCCCAGCTTTGCAATTGTTTTAGATCGGAACTATGTTTGCCGATATAATCCTCTACAAAGCTTAATGCTTGAGGATTAAGGTGTTCTATATTGATACCACTTAATGCAACTGACTTTGTGGTAGCAGTTGCCGATACATTTTCTACCAAATTCTTGAAACCACTCTTGGGATCTGCTCTTTTAGTAGCTTCTGTACTGGCCACAACGGGTGCAACCACTAAAGGACTTATTTGTGCAAAAGAAACTGTCTTAATTCCAGTAAATAAAAAAAGAAGACCATAAGACTTTAAAACCATTCTTTTATTAATCATTACTAATAAAATTTTATAACGGGTTAATAAAATTCCTAATTAGGAAGATTTTTATAGCTTCAATAAACGCTTATTCTGCTAAATTATTGTGGCTAAAAGACAGCAAAGATAGCTCATCGAAGTGAGCCGCCAGTAGCTGAAGGCCAAAAGGCATATTATGATCCAAATGATGAAAGAGTGGAATTGAAATGCCGGGGACTCCGGTCAAATTAGCCATAACTGTGTATATATCAGCTATATACATAGCCACTGGGTCTTTTAATTTTTCACCTGCTTTGAAGGCCACAGTTGGTGCCGTGGGCAAACAGATGAAGTCAAACTCATTGAAAATCAATGACAATTTTTTTGTTAAAATTCTCCTGACTTTTTGAGCCTGGGTGAAATATGCATCAAAATACCCCGAACTAAGTACAAAATTCCCTAGCATAATTCGGCGTTTTACCTCCCATCCAAAAGCCTCAGAACGATTCTTTTTATAGAAAGATTCCAGATCTTCTAATTGACCAGGTGTTCGGTATCCATATTTTACACCATCATATCGGGATAGATTGGAGGTAGCTTCTGCTGTTGTAAGCACGTAATATGCGGGTACAATATATTCAAGAAGGTCAAAATGCACCTCACTAACTGTGTGACCATCACTTTTCCAACTATCTAACTTGCTCTTGATAGTATTGGAAATTTCCTTGTCCAAACCTGGATGGTCAAGTGCTTCAGGAAAATACGCTATCCTATATTTCTTATTAGATCTGTCCAATTGTTGCGAATAAGCAGGGACTGGCTTATGAGAAACAGTACTATCAAAATCATCAGCGCCAGCAATAACTTCTAAAACTAATGCTGCATCTGGAATATTATTGGAAAAAACACCTATTTGATCAAAAGAAGAGGCATACGCAATCAAACCATATCTGGACACTCTGCCATAAGTTGGCTTCAGACCAATAATACCACAGAAATCCGCAGGTTGCCTTACCGAACCTCCGGTATCACTTCCTAATGAAACCATACAAAGTCCAGCCTGCACAGCTACGGCAGAACCTCCGGAGGAACCACCAGGAACACGAGTTTGATCTTTGGCATTCAATACCTTGCCGTAAAAAGAGTTTTCATTGGTGGAGCCCATTGCAAATTCATCACAATTCAATCGGCCAATAATGATTGCTCCTTCGGCAATTAGGTTTTCTACAACTGTTGCAGAAAATACAGAGGAAAATCCATTTAGAATTTTGGATGCGGCTGTAACAGAATGACCCTTAAAGCAAATTACATCTTTAAGACCCACCACCACTCCGTGCAATTTTCCCTGAAACTGAGACCTAAGATCCAACTCCATTGCTCGTTGTTTAGCTTCCTCTGCAAATACTTCTACAAAAGCATTCAGGTGGCTATTTTGATCAATAAGATTTAGAAAATATTCAACAGTTTCCAGACAGGAGGTTTTTGCATCCTTTAGATTCTGATGGTATTCTGCAATAGAAATGTAATCCTGCAAAAAGGTAATCTTTTGTAAGTCAATAAAAAATTATGAGAAAATGCTATTCGGCTTTTTTGGGTTCGGAAGTTACACTATTGGCACTTTCCTCTATTTCTCTCTTCACATTGTCCTTTGCATCGTTGAACTCACGAATACCTTTACCTAAGCCTCTCATTAGTTCAGGTATTTTGCGGCCTCCAAATAGCAAGAGCACAATTACCATTATAATGATGATTTCTTGGGTGCCAAAAGCGCCTAAAATTTGAAAATTTGACATATTCCTAAAAAATTAGTTTCCAAAGATACGCTAAGAAAGGGAACTTTCATATCATAGCAGCTATAAAAAAATAAATCAAAAAAAAATCCCGCCAATTAGCGGGATTTTTTCAATATTCTTAATTTGACTATGCCTTTTTTGCCACTTTTGTGCTGGCAACAGCCATTCTTTTTTCACGAATACGAGCACTTTTTCCGCTCCTACCCCTTTGATAGAACAATTTTGCCCTACGAACCTGACCCACTTTGTTTACTACAATAGAATCAATATTTGGCGATGTAAAAGGAAATAACCTTTCTACTCCAATACTATCAGATATTTTTCTTACAGTAAAAGTAGCAGTATGTCCAGTACCTTGGATTTTGATTACATCTCCTTTAAAAGACTGGATACGCTCTTTGTTACCTTCAATAATTTTATAGTTAACGGTAATATTATCACCAGCTTTAAATGCTGGAAAATTCTTTTTAGGGGTCAATTGTTCCTGTACGAAAGCTACTGCGATGCTCATGACTTAAATTTTTAAGGACTGCAAAGGTAGGTGGAAACTTCTAAAGAAAAACAATTTTGAATAAAGTTTTTCAATATTGTATTTAGCCCCCCTCAAAAACTCATTTTTAGTTAATTATCAAATAAGTGTGTCAAAGATGTGCTGAAAAGAGTTGCCAGAAGTTTTCAAAGATTGCTGAAAATGCGGCAATTTTAATCCATGCTTTCAAAGAAAAAACTCAGTCATCAGCTAGAGATGTTTAATTCAATTGGCGATCAATTGAATCAGAAACATCCACTTTATCTGTTAGCCAATAAGATTCATTGGTTCAAATTTGACGAAGCCTTTGAGCTACATTATTGCGTGGAAAACGGACGACCCGCCAAGCCTATTCGGCTGATGGTGTCTTTATGTGTTTTAAAGCATTTGCGGAACCTAAGCGATGAGTCGGTAGTAGAGCAATGGGCGGAAAATATGTACTACCAATACTTTAGCGGAGAGCTTAGATTTACTTCGGCATTACCCTGTGCATCCACAGAGTTAGTGATGTTTCGGGAGCGTATTGGTAGTGCAGGTATGGAGCTTATTTTAAAAGAAAGTATTCGGATAAATGACGACCAAACACCCTTAGACAAAGACCAGTTAATCGTGAGTATTGACACTACAGTTCAGGAGAAAAACATCACCTTTCCAACCGATGATAAGCAATACAAGAAGATAATAAAACACTGCTGGAAGATAGCAGAAAAGGAAGGCATTACGCTGCGAAGAAGCTATTCCAGGAAAGTAAAATCTTTATCGGTTGCACAAAGATTCAGAACCAACAAAAGGGGAAGAAAAGCAGCCCGTAATGCAGATAGAAAAATACGCACCATTGCCGGGGCATTGGTAAGAGAACTCGGTCGAAAACTAAGCTGGGAGAGGCTTTGTAACCATATTGAAAAATTGAAATTATATCAAAGGGTCATTCGCCAACAACGAGATGATAAGGATAAAATTTATAGTTTGCACGAACCCAATGTAAAGTGCTACACCAAAGGCAAAGAGCATAAGAAGTATGAATTTGGGAGTAAGGCATCCATTGTAATAGATCAGCAAACGGGCATCATCATAGGAGCACAATGTTTTACCGAAACAATTCACGATTCCAAAACCATACCACAAGTAATAGACCAATGCGAATCCATGATTGAGGTATCCATAAAGCAGGCCTATGTGGACAGAGGTTATCGGGGAGTGAACCAATACAAGGAATGTGAAATAAAAGTACCCAAGCCTCGAAATAGTATCACCGAACAGGAACGAAAATCACATAGCCGACGATCAGCCATTGAACCGGTTTTTAGCCATCTGAAAGCTGATTTCAGGTTGTGTAGAAACTATTACAAAGGCAAGGAAGGTGCAAATTGGTTTTTGAGGGATAACTATTTACATTTCGCTTAACATGTCTATTCCACTTTTTTCCACTTCAGATTTTCGGGCTTTATATTGAACAATATACTTGCCCGATATTAAAATAGATAAAGCGGTGGCGGCACAAAGTCCCATCACTAAACCCAACGGTACAGATGTGTTGTTATGAAAGACGCTCACCATGGCCGAAGACAAAGTTCCTACTGCCATTTGAACGCAACCAATCAATGCAGAAGCACTTCCTGCGTTCTGATCAAAAGGAGCCAATGCTAGTGCTGATGCATTAGGGAAGGTAAAGCCCTGACAAGCCAGAAAAACACTACACAAAATAATGGTAGTTGTCAGCCCCCACCAGTTATAAATAAATCCAACAAATAAAAGTACGCCTGCAATAGTTTGAACTAATACCGCTTTGGGTATTATTTTTTCACTTGTAGTAAACTTTAGAATACGGGCATTAATTTGAGTAGCTAAAACTAATGAAGCCGCAATGATCGAGAAAATCCAACCATAGGTTTTTTCAGAAACCTTAAACACTTCCATAAAAACATGTGGGGATCCGGCCACGTAGGCATAGAGCCCGGCAGCCGTGAATGCACTGGCAAATGTATAGATGACAAACTGGGGCTCTCTAAAGACTTCAGAAAATTTACCTAAAATAAATCTGGGAGCCAGAGAATAATCTTTTGCAGGTTGCTTACTTTCCGGGAGCTTAAAAACACACAAAACCAAAATAAATAGACCAATCAACAGCAGCACTCCAAATACATATCTCCAGCCTAAGGAGGCCGTAACGAAGCCTCCAAGCGAAGGGGCTATAATCGGTGATACACCAATCACTAACATTAATAGAGAAAACACCTTTGCATTATCTTCTACATCAAACATATCTCGCACCATAGCCCGCGAGGCCACCATGCCTGCACAACCGCCTAGGGCCTGTAAAAATCGTAGTACAATCAAATACTGAACCGATGTAGCGTAAGCACATCCCAGAGAGGCGAACAAGTATAAGCAAAGTCCAAAATACAATGGCTTCTTTCTTCCATATTTGTCCAGCAATGGCCCATACAGCAACTGACCTACAGAAATCCCAATAAAAAAACTGGAAAGTGTAAGGGACACTTTGCTTACATCTGTATTTAGGTCGCTGGCAATATTTGTAAAGCCAGGCAAATACATATCAATGGAAAACGGCCCGATGGCACTTAAAAGCCCTAAAATAAAAATCTTAAAAAATCTACTATTACCCTTCATGTGTTAAGTTATTCAGGGCAAGCACTCGGTGTGGAACTTTGCAAAAGTAACAAACTAAATTTCTAATATGTTGTTTAATATTTTCTATATAGTAGAAAATTTGATTCATTAAGATGACTGGAATAATTAATAGTCCTCATCCTGCACAATTGCTTGATTTCCCAATTTACATACTACCGCCTTTCAGGCGCAGGTACTTTTGGAGCTTTGAAAGACTTAGTTCCTAAAAGTTTCTTGATTTCTTCTATAGCCTTTTCTAGCTGAGGATCTACTCCATTGGCCATTGCCCCTAAATCTTCATCTACTTCAATATCCGGATCCACGCCATGACCTTCTCTGAACCAAGTGCCGTCCGGATTATACAACCTAAAGGATGGAGCTGTAATTTGTCCGCCATCTACCAGCAACGGGTAACCACTAATACCAATGAGTCCACCCCAGGTACGACCACCAATTAAAGGCCCCAGATTTTTCTTTCTAAAATAATCGGGAAAGGCATCGCCACCACTACCACTCCAGCCATTAATTAGCATTACTTTGGGCCCAAAATTGGCGAAAAACGGCCATTGCCAGGGTTTGCCATCTCGCGTGGCAACGAATGAGAGAGGAGTCCGATTCAACATCTCAATAAACCTATCTGGTATTTGACCGCCGTTATTGAATCGTTCATCTATGATCAATGCTTTTTTATTCCATTGTGCATTGAACTGACGCATCAATTCATTTTGCCCGTCAATACCTGTACTGGGGACATATATATACCCCACCTCGCCATTTGTAGCCTCGTCCACTCGTTTACGCATGTTTTCGATCCAGTTCAAATTGCGCAAACGATGTTCATCTGCTAAAGTTTTCACGATGGCTTTTTTGGCACCTGAAAAAGATGGAGTTTGATTAAAAGTGATTTCTACAGTTTTATCAGCCAGGCCTTGAAAGGCTGCATAAGGTTCCTGATCGGTGGTAATGGGAATTCCATTGACTGCAAGAATATAATCGCCTTCCCTGATTTTTATGCCTGACTTGGTTAATGGAGAACTTGTTTCGGCATCCCAGGAAGCCCCACGAATTATTTTTTTCACTTTATAGTTCACTCCAGCGGCTTCCCAATTAATGCCCAAATAACCAGTTTGTGCTGTTTTCACTTTTTCAAAATCGCCTCCACTATGATAGGTATGAGAAGCATTTAATTCTCCCATCATTTCTCCTATAATAAAATCCACATCTTCTCTGGTTACCGCAAATTCAAGTAGTCTGGCATACTTCTCCTTTATAGCAGCCCAATCTGTTCCATGCATATTTCCATCGTAGAAATAATCGCGTTCAATACGCCAGGTATCATTAAAGATTTGACTCCATTCTTTTTTAGGATCGATGGTCATTTGCATTTCGGTGATCCGTAAAGGCTTCTCAAATTTTGCACCTTCCGTAGGAGTTATCAATGCCCATGTTCCTGATTTGGACACTAGTAGTTTTTCCTGATTGTTACTCATTATAAAATCATTGGCTCCACTCAGAATTGTTTTTTCCTCCCGCTTGTCAATATCATAGTATTTTATTGAGGCCGACGTTTCTACCGCCCCTGTATTGGGTTGTCGTATATATAGCACTTTCTCTTTTGTTGCACTGAGCGAATTAATATTGCCAGCAGGTATGGGCAACAATTCTAACCTGTCTTCGATGCCATCAAAATCAATGTCCATGGTACTGGAATCTTTTTTTTCCTTTTCGATTTTTTCAGAACTTCCTTTTCCTGATTTTTTGTTTTTTGATTCCTGATTGACCTTTGGTTTTTCCTCATCATTTACAAGTACTGTATCATTCTTTGGCTGAAGAATGGATGGTGTTGATTTTTGCAAACTAATTGCAGCCAATTGATTGCTATTGGCATATATAAAGGTATTGTCCGCATCACTATAAATTGGATTAAAGTTTTGAGAAGTCAGTACAAAAAGATATTTACCAGTGGGGTCAAAAACCGAATTGTAACTACTATAAAAACCACTGGTGACCTGATGCTTCGTTTTTTCCTTGTCATCATATATAAATGTAGCAAAATGCAAATTTTCCAGATCCCGATTGTAGGCTAGCCAACGACTATCCGACGACCAACTAAAAGCAAATCTTTCCATATTACCATGAGTAAAATATAATCCCTTATCTACATTCTCTGTATTTCCTGACAGTACATTGTAAATTTTTATTTCCCCTGCTTTGTCAATAAATGCTATCTTTTTGTTATCCGGAGACCAAGCCATCCCATATCGAAAACCAGCTCCGTAGGAAGTGATTTTTTTGGCACTGCCATCCTTATTGGGATCCATTATCCAAAGTTCATATTCCCCACTCTTATCACTCCAGTAGGCCACGGTTTTTCCATTGGGAGACCAGGAGGGGTATCTCTCTGCAACACCCGATGTCATTGTAAGGTTTTTTACAAATCCATTTTCAGCGGGTAAAGAAAAGATATCGCCTCTGGCTTCCATCAGCACTCTGTTTCCATCCGGACTAACAGCGGCATGTTGAATATATTCATTCACAGCAATGGTTTTGGGCTTCATCAAAGCAAAGTCGGTAACAACAGAAACTTTTATTTCCTTTTGTTGCCTTGTGGCAAAAGAATACAGATAAAGCTTGCCACCGGCTTCAAATACAATATCATCGGGACCCTGCGAAGGATAGTGTACATCATAATCGGTGAATTTGGTAAGTTGTTCAAACTGTTTGGTGGAGATATGATATCGCCAAAGATTCATCCTCATTTCTGCCCCCCGATCGCTTAGGAAGTAAATAAAGTTTTCGTGCCACATAGGAAAATCATCTGCGGCATTGCTCATAAGACTGATATTTTCCTGCTGTTGTTTTTCAAAATCATATATACGAATATCGCCATTATCGCCCCCTCTGTATCGCTTCCAGTTCCGACCTACTTCTGTTCTAATCACCACGGCCATTTGTTTGCCATCCGGCGAATAGCTTCCATATTCTGCATAGGCAAAAGGCAGTTTGGTTTCGAATCCTCCAACAGCAGGGATAGTGTAAAACTGACTGAATCGCTCTTTACCACTTGCTCTTCGAGATGCAAAAAGTACACTCTTGCCATCATTTGTCCAATCCACCACCCTATCGGGATACCCATGACTGGTAAGTCGTTTGGGAACATCCCCATTAACTGGCAACACATATACATCTCTGTTTCCGTCATACAGAGCACTAAAAGCCACTTGTCTACCGTCAGGTGAAAACTTGGGCATCATCTCTCCTCCGGGAGGCGAACTAAGCCGCATAGCAATGCCACCTTCCTTAGGTACTATCCACACATCGTTGGCATACACAAAAACTATCTGTGTTTTTGAAACATCAGGATATCGAAAAAGGGAAGCATCAAATTGTGCAAATGTGGAAAATGACACAACAGCTAAAAGCAAAACAAATAGATTTTTCATCATACGGCAATTTTTCCAGATTGAAAATGAATGTTTGAAAATGCTAAAAAGCTATTAAGATAAAAAAAGAATGTGATAATGAACACAGTTGGTTTCAAAAACCTACAACTTTTTAATTTCGATGAGCTGGGTGCTGGAAAATGAAAATTGAAAATAAGCCAAATGGATTCTTGCGTGTTTACACTTATTCTTGAAAGATTGAAAACGCCAACTCATTAGATTCGGCATTTTTTTTTCAGAAGGTTCCCCATAAATACGCTTTTCACAGCCATAAACAGTTGAAGGAAGGAAGCCCGGGGCGGGAAACAATTTCTTCTATCTTGCTTAATTTTTCAGGACTTGGCTATTTTCGCTTTCTGGTAGTTGAAATGATTAAGCAGTACTCGTATTTCGTTGAAATCAAAATCCTCAGGCAATACAGTTTTCCACTGAGTCAGTCCGGGAAAATCATGCTGGGTAAACTGTTCTTTAAAGATCCTTATCTTTTCTGCAGTAAAAAGTTTATGAATGTCCAGCACACCCACATCTGCCATTTTTGCAAGATGTCCCAGAATCGTAGAAACTGCCATCTCTCTTTCTTCAGCGATTTCAAAAATCGTTTTCCCATCTTCAAAAAGTTGAAAAGACACGAGATGAGATGGTTTTTTTGTCACCTCTGCAGTTACTTTGGCTTCTTCCTTTTCTGTGAAAAGTTTTACATCTAGGAGAGTTGCTATTCTAAGGTTATTGAGATAAGAAGCAGTAAGCTCCACAAAGTTTTTAAGTACATTGTTATACCCCTTCAAACCTTTTACGCCTTTTGTTTCTTTCAGACATTCTTTTAGACAATCCAATACTTTAGTATTGATATTCTTAAAAAAGAAATCTACCGCTCCACTACTTTTAGTTTCTAAAATTTCCCACCCGGTTTTTGTTTGATTAAACAACTTTACCTTATTATCTGCAAACTCCTGAAACTTATAATATACCTGGGACAGATTTTGTAGCTCGCGGAGTACTCTTTCCATAATAAATTCGGTGTCTTTATTCTTTATTCCAGTAGATGTTTTTACAGCTTCCTCCCATGTAAGCATTGCATCTAGCAGGTTGCTTAGATCCAGTTTCAACAAAAGCCTGCTAACAGCAAAATCATACTTCTCTGTTTCCAGAATATTTGTAATTCTATCGCCTATTTCTGTATCCTGCTGAAAGTGCCGGATTCTATTATCTACAATAATCGCTTGCGCCGGAATCATTGATTTCAATACAATTCCTTCGAGGGTTCGGCATCTGCTTAGTGCCACATAAACCTGGCCACTGGTAAATGACTTTCCTGCATCAATGATTACTTTATCAAAAGTCAAACCCTGACTTTTGTGGATAGTAACTGCCCATGCCAATTTGAGCGGAAATTGTTCATAGCTACCAATGATATCCTCGCCCACTTTATTTTCTGCATCTATTCGATATCTCTTATTCTCCCAAACTTCCCTTTCTATCAAGATTGAATGGCTGGTATCCTGAGGTTGCACTTTGATAAATTCCTCGCCTAATTCTGTAACGGTTGCTAACATCCCATTGTAAAATCTCTTTTCTTCATTCACATCATTCCTTATAAACATTACCTGGGCATCTTTTTTCAACTCAAGTGCTTCGCTGTTAGGAAATAAATGTGGTTTAAAATCACCAGTGATTTCAGCCTTATAAATATGGCTTTTCCCGTGAAGCTCATCAAGATGTTTTTTGTTGATCCCATCCGCCATATAGTTATGAGAAACCAAATGAACGAAAAACTCCTCTGGTTCAAAATAGGGTTGATATCGGGTATGCAGCAATTCAAAGTCCACATTATCGATATCATTATTCCTGATAGCATTTAACAAGCTCAGAAACTTTTCATCTTTCTGTCGATATACTTTGTTCAACGAAACTGTAATCAGGTTCAGTTGTTCTATTGATTTAGCTTCAAAGAAAAAAGGAGAATTGTAGTAACTATATAAAATCTGCTCCGTTTCCGACTTGACAACTGGTGGCAGTTGGTATAGATCACCAATAAAAAGAATCTGCAATCCTCCAAACTTTTTCCTTACTCTTCTTGCACTCTGCAATGCCAGATCCATCATATCAAGCACATCGCACCTAAGCATGGAGACTTCATCTATAATCAAAATCTCCAAAGCACGCAGCAGCTTAAGTTTATCACCCCGGTATTTGAAATGTGGCATCAACATAGGAATACTAATCGAAAGGTTTCCATCCACCTGATCATAAGTGGGAAGAAATGTGGTGAGCGGTAAACCAAACATTGAATGAATAGTCACACCTCCTGCATTGATGGCGGCAATACCTGTAGGTGCCACTATCGCAAACTTCTTATTCGTAGATTTCACGAAGTTTTGCAAAAAGGTTGTTTTTCCAGTTCCCGCCCTCCCCGTCAAAAAAATACTCCGGTTGGTATGTTCTATAATATTGAAAAGTTCCTGCAAGTAAAAATATTTTTTTTGGTGCCTGTTTTTAACTCTTGTAAAGATTGCACTTTTTTATTAAATAATAGTTGAGCAAATCGCTCAAATAAATAAATGTTCTTAAATAAATTGTTCGAATTTTTTTGAAATATCAATATCCACCACCCCAAAATTCGCCAGTTCTCCCTGTTATTTTTTTTCAAAACCATATCCACCAAATCCTTACTATAACAGTGTTTCAACCGACAACCATGAATTGATATTCACAAGACAAAATCACAAGAAATGCAACAATTTTTGCTATCAAAAGGACAATGACAGTTTACAGGCAGATGGTGTTTAGCTCTACCTTTGCAATATTGCTATTACAAAAAACGATTGTTTAATTATTTTAAATTATGGTATGAAAACAAAGAATCTCCCAAAAGAAATCCCCAATGTAGAACTAAAAAAATGGGTGAGCAAAATGACCGATTTATGTAAGCCAGACAATGTATACTGGTGCGATGGTTCCGATGAAGAATATCACCGAATTTGTAACGAAATGGTAGGAAGTGGCACTTTCATCCAACTCAATCCGGATAAAAGACCTAATTCCTTTTTGGCTCGATCACACCCCTCTGATGTAGCCAGGGTGGAGGATAGAACATTTATTTGCTCACTAGCCGAAGGGGATGCCGGCCCGACCAACAATTGGATGGCTCCCCGAAAAATGAAAGAAATACTAACTCCGAAATTTGAAGGGTGCATGAAAGGCAGAACGATGTATGTCATTCCTTTTTGCATGGGGCCCATAGGATCTCCTATCTCTCAATTTGGAGTGCAGCTTACTGATTCACCCTATGTAGTAGTCAACATGAATTTGATGACCAGAATGGGTAACAGAGCACTGGAATCCATGGGCAACAGAGAGTTTGTACATTGTTTACACTCGGTAGGCATGCCCTTAAAAGAAGGCCAACTCGATGTTCCATGGCCATGTTCACCAGATCCAAAAGACAAGTATATTGTACATTTTCCTGAAGAGCGGCTCATTTGGAGCTATGGTTCGGGATATGGTGGAAATGCTCTTTTGGGTAAAAAATGCCTAGCACTTCGTATTGCTTCTACCCTGGCCAGGGAACAAAACTGGCTGGCCGAACACATGCTGATAGTGGGGGTAGAATCTCCTGATGGGCAAAAAGATTATGTTTGCGCAGCCTTTCCATCTGCTTGTGGCAAAACAAATTTTGCCATGCTAATACCTCCGAAACATTTTCAGGAAGAAGGCTGGAAAGTAACTACTGTAGGGGATGACATTGCTTGGATCAAACCCGATGAAAACGGTAAAATACATGCTATAAACCCAGAGGCAGGATTCTTTGGAGTAGCCCCAGGCACCAATTATAAAACCAACCCGAATGCAATGGAAACCATCCGGGCCAATACCATATTTACCAATGTGGCTCTGACAGATGATGGAGATGTTTGGTGGGAAGGAATGGATGGAGAACCTCCGGCACATGCGATAGACTGGCAGGGAAATGATTGGACTCCAGCAAATGAAAATAAAGCCGCACATCCCAACTCTAGATTTACGGCTCCGGCATTCCAGTGTCCAGTAATTGATAGCAATTTTGATGATCCAAAAGGGGTACCTGTATCCGCCTTTATTTTTGGGGGAAGAAGAAATTCGGTAGTGCCCTTAATCATGCAATCATTCAATTGGTCTTTTGGGGTTTATATGGCGGCCACCATGGGTTCAGAAATGACTGCTGCTGCATTTGGAAAATTGGGCGAAGTTCGTCGAGATCCATTTGCCATGTTACCTTTTGTCGGCTACCACATGGGTGATTATTTTGCTCATTGGCTAAACTTTGGACGGCAAATTCCGGAACCGCCCAGAATTTTTTCGGTTAACTGGTTTAGAAAAGATGAAGAAGGTAAATTTATCTGGCCCGGCTACGGCGAAAACATGAGGGTGCTAAAATGGATTGTCGAAAGAGAAAGAGGTCAATCCAAGGGAGTAGAAATGCCCCTAGGCTGGATGCCAAAATATGAACATATGGACTGGCGTGGTTTGGAAAATTTTACAGAGGATGACTTTGAAAATGTAATGGGCATTAATCGGGATTTATGGATAAAGGAAATAGCTTCTCACGATGAGTTGTTTTTCAAACTCTATGATCGATTACCTAAAGAGATGACTTTTATCAGAGAGCTCTTATTATCAAATTTGTGGAGATCAAATAAAAAGCTTAAAAAATTAAAGTCGGAAAAATAAGGAAATCAAAAAACCTGATAATTCAAGTTATCAGGTTTTTTTTTGATGTAGTCAATAAAAAAAAGGCCAAATCAATGATTCGGCCTTTTGCTAACATAAAATTATAATCTTATTTCTTACGAAGATTTGGATGTGGAGGAGCCACAGTGTTTGGTCCGTCTTCTCCAGGTGCTGCTGCACGCAGATCAACTGCATCACAATCACCACCTTCCTGACCAGAACTGAAGATAAATCTG